>Ga0209634_1000437_pt1 | contig 32668 bp, 20 predicted proteins | sample LinPmetageLP40_FD_184043 | JGI IMG/M metagenome (GOLD analysis project Ga0209634, IMG submission 184043) | Marine viral communities from the Pacific Ocean - LP-40 (SPAdes) (version 2) | ecosystem: Environmental > Aquatic > Marine > Oceanic | place: Pacific Ocean | collected 2010-08-26 | reverse complement strand
ATTTTTACAATTTTGCTTTTATATAAAAGCAAAATTGTAAAAATGAGTAACTTTATGAACAAGATAATGTTTGATATACAAAAAAATTATCAATTAAATAAAGTTGATAGAAAAGATATTTTATGCGTTACGACAAGTAATATTTATCCAACTTTGCAAATGAATTATATTCTTAAATCGTGTATATTTAACGATATTAAATTACATATCATAGGTATAAGAAAACCTTTTAATTGGATAAAAAGATTAAAATACTATATTAATAAATTAAATAATATTGAAGATGATAACTCAATTGTAATATTTACTGATGCATATGATGTATTTTATAGAGATAATTTAGATATAATCAAAAAAAAATTTATAAACATTAATGCTAATATTGTTTTTAGTTGTGAAAAATTGTATAGTCACCAAGTAGATGAAAAAAGAACTGTTTATGATAATTTTTCTAAATTATATGGTAACGAATCAAAATATAGATATATTTGTGCGGGATGTTATATGGGCTATAAAAAAGATTTATTAAATCTCTTAAATAATATTTTACATAATGACTTTAGGGAAAAAGTAATGAAGGGTAACGGTAATAAAGATAACGATCAATGCTTATTAGGTTATTATTTATCTGAAAATTATGATAATATTAATTTTAAATTAGATTATAATTGTAATATATTTTATACGCCAACAGAAGATTGGAAAAATAATAATATTTGTATAAAAAATATGAATAAATTCAATTCATCAATAATTCACGTTCCTTGGAAAGCTAAATATAATAATTTATTAACAACATTATTTTATAACAAATATAATTATTTATCAAATAAAAAATATAAATGGGAAAACAAAACTATAAAATTTCTAGAAAACGGTAAAATGAATGCATTTGGACCAGGAGAATATAATTTTGTTAATAAATATCTTGTTAAATGTAATTTTGGTAGTATGAAACATTTATTAAAATTTAATGAGGATTATTCTGAATTTACTTCTGTAAGAAAGTCCGATTTTGAAGTAATACATGGAATTCATTTATAAACTAATAAGTAAACACGTTTAATTTATATTAAAAATATTATATTATATTTTATTTTAAATGGGTGATACACCAAGTAAACAATCAAATGAATATATTGATAAAATAGCAAAAGAATATAGTGAATTAAATTCAAAAAAAAATTGATATTTCTTTAAAAAATTAATAAATAATAAATATTAATGCCAGAACAATTTAAATTCTATGAAACAGATTCACCTACGCTTAAATCTTATGTTAATTTTATTTTTACGGGAAGAAGTGAAAACTTTTTTTCTTGTTATTTAATTGATTATAATCTTAATGCGATTATGCCAATACAAATGTTAACAAAAAGAAAAAAAATTAGAAGTATAAATAAACTTACCCCACTAAATAAACCATTGATTGGTAGTATTGAAGATATTTCCGATACTGATATATCAATTAGTACTGCTTATATTGACACGGATGATGAAAGTTATATTGCTTTTAATGAAAATAATCAAAAAAATATTGTATTAAAAGGTATATTTACAAGATATTCATATAAAAATAAAAATAATTTAAATGAATTATGGGAAAAAATCGTATATCCCTTATATAAAGAACTCCAATTATCGGATTGTGAAGATTCTTTATACGATTATTTTGTTTCTAATTATGAAAAACTAGAAATAGATTCAGAATTTAAAGATTTTATTAAAGAAAATATTGTTATTAATATTAAAAAAGAGTTTGAAAATGATTTTAAACTAGTTTCAATAGATGGTATAGAAACTATAAAAAAATTACTAGAAGAATCATTAAAAGAATATCAAAAAGCAGTAAATTGTGATATAAATTTAGATTACACTCCTAATTATAAACTTTTATCTGTACAAGAGGATAACAGTAAATTTTTTAAAATTATAAATGATAAAATTAATACCCAAAATCTACAAGTATTTGTTGCTAATTAACTTTCAGATATGTTAATAGTTTTTTTTAAACCCATTGTATGTTCTAAACTATATTTACTGTTATTTAATGGTTTAGATCGTTTCAATACATATTTATTTTTTGTAAAATTTTTTGGTTTATTTAATATTTTTTCAATTTGATAAATTCTAGATATCATCGGGGGTTTAATATAATTATATTCATACTCATTTGATATAAAATTTTTTCGAAATTCGTTAATTGATAACATACCGCCGTATTCTTTAAGTATTTCCCAAGACGGTGCTTGTTTTATTTTTAAAGTTTTAGCGTATGTTTGTTTATAAAAATAATATAATAAAGAGGTTCTTTTAAAAATTTTTTCATCATTTAAATTTATATTATATGATAAAGCACAATTATATGAACAAAAATTTCCAAATGTATAAAATTTATTTTTAAAATAAGATTCAGGTAAACATACTGTTGGAGTTGTATACCTATGTCTACACCACCAACAATTAATATCTTTATTATCTAAATTGTTTGAATCAATATTATATAATTCATCCTCATTAATATTATTATCTAATTCATTCATTAATTGATTAATTTTATCTTTTAATTTTTTAATTTGAATATCTTTTGAATCATTTTTTTTTATAAATATATCTTCATCGTTTTCTATATTAATTGGTAAATGTGTTATAATTGGATTTTCTTTATGTATAATATTTGTATTTAATAATATTTTATTTTTTGGTTTTCTACCTCTTTTTGAACCTAATGTCATATATATTTAAATTAATATATATAACTTTAAATTGTTATTTAAATATTAATTTAAAGTTTTATTTATTCATATACAACAGCATTTTTACTAAAATTTAATTTAATATTCTTATTGAGTAGTTTATTTAGCAGATAAACAATTGCTTCATTATAATATTTCATAGTATGATCGTCTTCTGTATTGTGATAAATATAAAGTGGTCCTTTCCACTTATTAAATTTATTACTAGTAAATTCTATATTTTTTGTACGAAAAAAATCTTTACTGCCTGTAATAAGACCTAGTGGAATATTTTTTGTATCTGTAATACTATTAAATATACACCCAGCATTTAGACATACTGAGGGTCCTTTCCAAAAGTTCCAAAGACGTGATAATGTTACTTGCCCACCACGTGAACCAGTTAAAATAGCACACGGTCCTTCTCCTCTACTGATAAGGTCTTTAATTTGATAAAAAACAACATTATCAACGAGAGATTCAAGATTGAAATATGGTTTAGTTCTAAATTTAGTATTCATCCATTGTTGTGTTTGCCAATTTTCAGGATATTTATCATATTCTTTAATATAAATATGATAAACTTTGTATCCAAGTTTATTTAAAATATGTGTATTACCATTAAAACCGTGTGATATAATGTAAATAACTTTTTTATTTGGAACATATGTATTCCATTTATTTGTTTCCGGATCAATAATTTGATATACCATTAATATAAAATATTAAGCTTTAAATATAACAAAATCAATTTTTTACATTACTTGCATTATTGTTTTTTTTTTACGACCTTTTTTCTTTGTTTCGCTATCAGATACAATTCTATCATTATTACTTGTTTCTTCTTGTGTTTCCGTATCATCACCATCTCTAGAATGTAATCTACCTAAAATTTCACTAACAGTGTCATTTTTAACTATTTTAGGAATAGATCTTTTATCATTATTTGGTATTAAATTATTAGGATGACCAGCATTTAAATTAATTGGATGATGAGCATTTTTATAAGATTCATTTTTATATTCATTTTTATTATCTTGTGTTTTTAATTGTTCTTGATGTATTTCATTATTTTTTAATAATTGTTCTTTTAATTTATAATTTTGTTCTTGTTGTTCTCTTAATTGTTGTTTCATTTGTTTTTCTTTTTCTTGTAATTCTGTTCTCTGTCGTTCAATATTTAATTCTTGTTCTGTCATAAATTGTGATGATTTTTCTTTTCCAGCAACTAATTTAGAAATCATATCTGGATTATTTTTTAATACTTTATCAAGTCCAGGTATATTAGATAAATGTGCTTTTGAAAAATGGAATGCTGATGCAGATGCTAAAACTAATAATAATAATTTCATCTCAGGTGCCATTTTACCACCCTTTCCTTTATGTTTTTCGTATAATTCTTCTAGGACATCGTCATAACTATCAACCTCAACACTCATATGCTCAGACCATCCACTTAGTTGAAAATTAAATGGATCATATTTATCATTTAAAAATTCACTTACTGAGCAAGCATTTAATAAAATATTTTTATATAATTTAAGTCCATTTCTTTTACTTGCAAAACTTTTTAATAAATCATATTCATATTCCATATCTTCAACTTTTGAATTAAAATCATATTCTTTTGATAATTTAAACCCTTTATGTTTTAATTCACTTAGTTTTCTTAATAATTCTATTTTTTTTAACCGGATTTGTTGTGGAGTTAAAACTGGTATAGATGATACTTTTTTTGTTTCTGTTGTATTAATTTTAGTTTCAGATTCAGATTCTATTGTATTAGATCTTTTAGATTGATTAGATTCATTAGATTGATTTGATCTATTAGATTGATTTGATACTATTGAATCAATTAAATTATTATTAAAATTTTCATTGTTGTTTATTTTATTTTTATCTGGTAGTTGAAATTCTTCAAAATTTACTTTTGATGTAACAGAACTTTTTGTACTACTATTTATAACAGATGAGTTATTTTCAGAATTATTTGGATCTAGTTTTAACGACGATGAACTTTTTTCAGACTCTTGTAATACTTTATTAGTATTTGCTACCATATTTAAATATAAATCAGTTTCAGTTGTATCTTTTTTTATAATATTTGTATCTTTATTCATATTATTACCTTTATTATCTAAATAATTTATTGTCCCATCTATCTCAGAACTTGTTAGTGAATTATTCATATATATTATTAAATAATATTCTTTTCTTTAACCTTAAACGTATAATTTAAAAAACATTTTAAAAATATTAATTTATTATCTCACATAATTCATATAATATGATAAATTATACTAGTTTAGAGGAAGCATGGGGAATAGAAAATCTAAATGATGAAAAAAAAGAAAAAGAAAAAGAAAAAGAAAAAGAAAAAGAAAAAGAAAAAAAAGATATTTATAATGTAATTAAAACAGATGATACAAATATAGATAATAAAAATACAGAAAATAATAATGTAGTAAAAGAACAATTTAAAAATAATTCTTTTAATAATTTAAATAATTGTGATACACTTAATCATATTTTAAGTTGTGATAAATGCTTGGAAAAATTAAAAGAAAAATTAAAAATTAATCAAAAAATAATAGTAGAAAAATCAGAAAAAGTAGAAAAACCACAAAAAACACAAGAAATAACTAATAAGATTAAAAATAAATTATTTTCAAATAATATTGAAGGTTTTAGTTTTAAAATTCCTTATAATAGACATATAGTTCTTTATTTAACAATAATTGGTATTTTAATCTTATCCATTTTATTAATTCATTCATATAGAAAACCGGTAAAATTAAATACAAATAATAAAAAATTTTATATTTTTCCAGAAGATCTTGATAAATTAAAATCTTTAATTGATATAGCTAGAAAATAATTATTATAAACTCCAAGATATAAAAATTATATTTTTTCCTAAAAGTTCTGTTTCAAAACCATTTTGTATTAATTTATCCATTATATATTTATTACAATCATTAACATTATATAATGGAAAATTAATCATAAATTCTGGTATTTGAAACCAACATTTATATAAATTTACACCACTTGATTGAACAATTTTTGTTTCTACTTTTTTATAAATTTTTTTATAAATTTTTCTTTTTATTTTAGCTCGTTCTTTTTGCTCTTTAACTAATTCAAAAGCTTTAACCATATAAATATATATTATATTTTATTATATATTAATGTATTATAATAGTTTATGTCTAAGTGGAGGAGGAATAAATGGTTTACAAATATTAGGATCTATATCATATTTAATTAAACATAATATTATTAATTTAAAACAAATTAAAATGTTTATTGGTACATCTGTAGGAAGTATTATATGTTTTTTATTAAATATAAATTATAATATAAATACTATATCACAAATAATTTACGAATTAAACTTGGAAAAAATAAAATTAGAATTTGACTTTGATTTATTTTTAGATAAGTTAGGAATTGAAGATGGAAATAAAATTATTACAATAATAAAACTATTATTATTTAATAAATTTAAAATATATGATATAACATTTAGCGAATTATTTAAAAAAACAAATAAAATGTTAAAAATTATAGTTGTAAATTATACAGATAGACGGGAAGAAGTATTTAATTACAAAGTAACACCAGATTACTCAATTATTCAAGCAATAAGAATGTCTATATCTATACCTATGATTTTTACTCCTATTTATTTTAATAATAAATTATATATTGATGGAGGTATAATGAACAATTTTGGTATAAATTATTGTGATTTAAAAAAAACAATAGGAATATGTATTGAAAACGAAAATCAAAACAAAAATCCAGAAAATATATTTGAATTTTTTAAGGGTTTAGTAAGTATAATGTATAAAAATGTAACTAGTAAAAATTACGAAAATAATATAAATGTAATTATTTTACGAACAAGTATGGGTCCGAGTGATTTTAATTTATCAAAAACACAAAAATTAAAATTAATGAAAAATGGTTACAAACAAACAAAACATCATGTAAAATATAATAATAAAAATAGATTACATTATTTTGCTGTAAAATATGTAAATAATATTATAAATAAATCAATTAAATCATATATCAATATCAATATTCTTTAAATTTTCAGTTTGATTTTTATATTTTGATAATTCTTTATTAATATCTTCTTTTGTATTTTTCATAACTGGTTGTAATAAAAATGCTCTATTTAAACTTGTATAATTGGAAGTTTGAACGCTGTCTTCTAAATATAATTTATTAAAATTTTTTAATTCTACGTAACTTATATTACTTTTGCTAGTATCATATGGAACGATTTCTTCATTCTCAACTTTAATTATTTGGCGCGAATAATCTCCATTTTCTTTCTTTTTATCAAATGTTGAATTAAAATCTTTTGTATTTTTAAATTGTTCTTTTTTAAGGTTTTTTAAATTATTTCGTTTTATATTAATATCATTTAATTTTTTACTAAAAATTCTATTATCTTCAACATAATTACCATGTTTTTTTAATAAAATATTAGAATCTCTATAAAATCCAATTGTAGCTTCTTGTTTTGTTTTTGGAAAATAATTATCAATGTTTTCATTTTTAAAATTAGATTTTAAAAAATTAAAATCTTTATCTTTGTTATTTAGCCAGTTATCATATTTATTTTTTGTTTTTTGATTTGATAATATTACATTAGCTAAAGTAATATTATAGTATATTTTTTCTTCTAAATTCGAAATTTTATCAGGATGAAACTTTTTTATAATTTTTCTAAATCTTTTTTTAATATCTTCAGATGTAGCAGATTGATTTAAATCAAGTAATTCATATAAATTAAATTCTAATTTATTAAAATCAATATTGTTCATTTAATATATAATATTTATTATTATTTAAATTTTAACTATATTTTTATTTTATATTTTATATTAATATGAATGATAATATTAAAGCATTATTAATATTTGGTTCTTATTTAGACACTCTTGGATTTTATAATGGTAATTGGGAATTTAATTTTAATAATAAACCGGTAACTTTAAAAGAAGCTATGTTAGTTCAAAATGAAATTGTTAATAATTATTATTCTTTAGGTGGTAATAAAATAAATATTTCAAAATGGAATGCTAGTGATGATACTATTATGATGATAGCAACGAAAGTTGCGTGTGATAAAAATGGAACTATTGATAATTTTAAAAACGAGTATTTAAATATATTAGATAAATTAAAAGATTCAAAACGGGCCAGTGGATATACAACAATAAAGTCTCTAGAATTATTAAAAATAAATAAAAGAATAAAATATAACAAATTAATGGGTGGTAATGGAGCAGCTATGAGAACAGCTTATATTGGAATTAAATATAAAAATAATTTAGATGATTTAATTAAAAAAAGTATATCATCAAGTAGACTAACACATAATTATCCATTAGGATTTTTAGGAGGATTAGTAACTGCTCTATTTACATCGTATGCTATTAAAAATATTAATCCATTTGAATGGGGAAAAGAATTAATAAAATTAGAAAAAAGTGGTAAAATAGACCAATATATGAAAACAACTGACATTTATTATAATTATAAAAAGGACAAGTATACATTTTTTTCTTTATGGTTCAGATATGTTGAACAAAGATTAGAACGTTTTTCATTAAGATCTAGAGAATTTTTATTTGGTGCCGATAGATATAATGATTTATTAAATTATACTCCAGGTGTTAAAGCAAGTGGTAAAAATGATTTTTCAAAATTTGCTTCAACCGGGGTGGGGGCAACTATTGTAGCATACGATTCATTATTAATGTCAATTATAAGTGTATCACCTAATATAGATAAAATAGAATCATTAAATTATAATTGGGATAGTTTAGTGTTTTATTCTACTTTACATTTTGGTGATAATGATTCAACAGGAATTATTGCTGGTAATTGGTACGGAGCTTTAAGAGGGTTTAAGGACTTTAATATAAATAAAAAAAATAATATTATTGAACAGCTTGAATTTAAAGATTATTTTATGTGATTATATGTGTAATTATAATTGGTTATAAATCCCTTCAAAAAGTAAATGTTCTAGTTCTTCTGGTGATTTGTTAATTTTATCAACATTTTCATCTAAACCTACATTAACAACTTCATTTTTACTATTTAATATTGTCGGTACATATTGAACATTATTTTGTTGAAATAGTTTCTCGTGAGTTGGTTCTGAACCCCAATATACTTTAACTTCAACATTATTATATTTTTTACTAAAGTTTTCAGTAATTAACTTATACATATTACTGTCTTTATTTGAATGTGGGCAATGATGTCCTCCATAATATTGAATTATTTTTTTATTTACAATATCTGTGTTTTCTTGTGGTTTCGTATTATTTTCTAAATTGGTTGAATCAGTTAATTGATTATTTTCTACTGTGGAAGGAATATTTAATTGATTATCTATATTTTCTATATTTGTTGACAATTTATTTTTATATTTTTTAAATATAAAATACCCAACTATACTAGAAATAATTAAGATAATAACTACTAATACTTCCATTTTTAAAAGTGAATTAATATTCATATATATATATATTATAAAATTATATTGTTTAAATAAACTAATTAAACAATATAATATAAATATATATATATATAATGGGTTATGGAAACTTATTATTAACAGAAGGTAGGAGTGATTTATTAACAAAAAATCCAAATACTGTATTGTGGCGGAAAGTATATAAAAAAAAAACAAATATAACAATAGAAAGTATACCACAATATTTTAAAAAATCAATACCAAATTTTGGTGAAAGATTAACAGTAAATATTTCCAAGTCGGGAGATTTAATTAAAGAATTAATATTATTTATAGAACTACCTGAAATTCAAACAGCAAATCATTCAATTTTACCAGAAGGAATTAAAAAATTTGCTTGGGTAGATAAAATAGGTTTGGCAATAATAAAATCTATAGAAATTGAAATAGGTGGTATTTCAATAAATAAACATTATTCTGATTGGTTAAATATACAATATGAAAGTAATTATATAAGTAGCGGATTAGATAAAATAATCGGTAAAAATGTAAAAACACTTACTGATTATACTAATGGAAAAACTAATTATAAATTATATATTCCATTACAATTTTTTTTTAATTTTATAAATGAACTTTCATTACCACTTATATCTTTATCTAAACAAGATGTAAAAATTAATATTGAATTTAATGATTTAAATTATTGTTTTAAAGAATCACCCACACATTATTTTGAAATTAGTGATTATATTTGTTTATTTAAAAAAGGGGAATTAATACGACAAAATGTAAATGGTGATAAAGTTATTGGGGAATTTGTTTATTTTGATGCTATTACCCAAAGAGTTTATTATAATAAAATATTACATAATTTTAATATTCCCTCAAATATAGATAACAAATATTCTATTGTAGGTGATGAAACTAAATATTCTATAATTCCTAAAAATAATTCATCTGTTAATAGAGACGAAGATTATTTTAAAAATAAATTTAATCCTTATATTAAAAATACTTATTTAATTGTAAATTATATATATTTAGATTCTAATGAACGATGGTTTTTTTTAAATAATGATTTAGAATATATAATTCCTTTAGTTAAATCGGTATTTGAAGATAATATAAAAAATATGAATTATAATTTTATGTTAAAATTATCTCATCCACATAAAATGTTATTTTGGCGAGCACAATTAGAATCTGAAATTAAAAGAAATAATCATTTTAATTATACTACTTATCCAATAACACTAAAAAGAGAACCTCTTATTTTAAATAATAGTCTTATTGTTAATTCGACACCAAGAACTCAAATTACTAATTATGAATTTTATACTTTTTTACAAACGCATTTAAATAATAATTTTTATGTTGAAGGTTTACATCAATATTCTTTTAGTGTAGACCCAACTATTTTAAATCCTAACGGTACATTAAATTTTAGCAAAATAGACTATTCTTACATACAATTAATATTTAATAATATAGTTAACTATAAAAATAGTATCAATATGAAAGCATATGGAATATATTATAATATTCTTGTTATAAAAAATGGAACTAGTTCAATTAAATATTCTACTTAAACTATTACTATAACATTATTATTTTCTATTTTTAAAAATCTATATTCTTTTGTATAAATTTTTAATATTGCTTTATCAAATTTGTTATTTTTTTTAGTTCTCAAATTTAAATTATCAATCATTTTTAAATTTAAAGAACCATTTGGTTGATTTACTTTTGAATTTAAACCAAATGAATAAGTATAATAATTATCATCTAAACTATAACCTTTATAATATGGAACAACATCATTATAATATTTTCCACTTAGATTTTGTATTAAAGGTGTTCCATTTATTGTAAAACTAATTTCTTCTAATATTCCATTTTCAAAACCATTTATCATTTGGTTTTCGTATATATTTTTAAAATACAATACAAGTAAAGAAATTTTTTGTGAATAAAAATTAGTTATAGTATTTAAATCTTCATTAATATAATTTAAATATTTTTCATCTAAATAAATAATATATTTTAAATCATATTTATTTAATATATTATTTTTTTTTAGTAAAATAACTCTATTTGTTTGTCTTACTATTTCATTATCTATATTTTTAAATAAATTAATATCCTCTTGAAAAGCTTCTAAATTATTATTTAAATAACTATTATATTTTTTAAAATAATCTGTATACCATTTATCTGTTTTTTGTGTATACATTTTATTTATTAATCCTACTCTTTCAACACTAATAAATAAATCTTTTACAATATTATATATATCTATTGTATTTTCTTCAATTGTATCATTAATTATTATTTGTGAATAGTTATAATTAATTTGAGCTAAAATTATAGATGTTTCATTTTTAAATTTAGTTATTATTTCTTGAGGTAATACACAAGTTGTATAATAAATATCTAAAATAGGATTTACGTTTTTTACAACTAAATTACTATTTTGTAACAATTTATTTAATTTACTAATTTTAAAATCAATAACTAAATTAGCATTCTTCATAATACAAACTGGTAAAAATTTATTATACATCATAAAAAATAATTTAATAGGATAATAAAAATATAAATTTGAACTGTCTGATCTTAATCGCACTATTCTATCAAAAGATGTTTCTTTATAAATATCAAAATTAAAACTATATAAAATATTCATAGTATTATAATCTAATTTTTCAATAATAGTATTATTAACAATAAAATATATATTTTCAAAAAATTTAATAGCTAAATCTTTAACCCAAAGAGGAAGAATATTAGTATTTGTTGTAATTCTATCTTTAATAATTTTATCTGGTACTTTATTAAATTCAATATTATTATATGAATTATTAGTAAATTTAATTTTTTCATATCTAAATTTAAATAAAATCATATTATCTGATCTTTCTAATTTATTTGTATATCCATTATCATTATTTAGTATTGATAATATTTTAAAAAAATATAAATTATTTTCTTTTGCCAATATACTAATTGTTAAATTAGTATTATTAATTTTATTTATTTTTAAATCGTAAATAGTATTATATAGATATTTGTTTAAACTTGTAAAATTTGTAATAGTATAATTATTTATAAAATCAAAAGAATATAATTTTAAAAAATCACTATTTTTAATATTTGTATTTATTGTAAATAGAATATAATAAGTGTAGTTATTATCTAGAAAATAAGTCATAGATATAATATTTATAATTACTAAATTATTATTAATAGACAAGTACATTTTATCAGTATATGTAATTTTTTTAGATGTTATTATAGTAAAAAAATAAATATTATTCTTATTTAAATTATTTGCTTTATTATCAACAAATCTAATATCTGATTTTAGTATAGTATTTTGATTTAATAAAATAGGTATATTATTTTTAAATTCTAATTCAAATAATTCAAAATATTCATTTTTATTTAATTTTAAATTTTTTACTTTTTCAAGCAAAATATAATCTTTATATAATGAATTATTTATAATTATATTTTTATCTATATCAATTTCAAATCTATCATCATATTCTATTACATTAAGTATATTTACTATAATATCAATATCTGGTATTTTAAATAATAATTTATAATTATAAATTGTTCCTAATGTTAATTTAAATAAAGATGTTAAATTAGAAAAAGTTTTTTTAATTTTTAATTTATTTAAACTTATATTAGTAACGCTTTTATCAAACTCTTTTTTACTAAATTTATAATTATTAGAAATAGAAAAAGTTTTATTTATTGTTAACTCTATTTTATTATCTGAATGATTGTCTAAAGTATATGGTATTACAGAAGAAGTAAATGTTTCTAATTCTAAATTTTCTTCAGCTCTTATTATTAAATATTTTATATTATCTATTTCAATTACTTTAAAATTTTCACTTTTTAAAAAGTTTTTAAGATTAGTATTATTTGAATTACCTCCCCAATAATAAACATTATTATTGGTTAAAGTTAAATTTGTAACTTGATAATTAACTTTTATTTCTTTTTTTTTAATTAATTCTGGTAAACTTGTTTTAAATTCAAAAGTATCCGACGAATCCCAAATATATTCAGCTATTAATTCAGTTATAAATTTTGTTTTAAAATTTTCTTTTTCATAAAAAAATTGGTTAACATAAAACTTATCATTTATTGTTTCAATTAATTTTGGTATGTTATAATATTCTGAATATAAAAATGAGGAAGGTAGTTTTGAAATTAAATATAATCTAGATTTGTTATCATTTATATCTTTACCAATTAAATTACGCATTATAATTTCATCTGATAATGTAAGTGTCTTGTAAATATTTATTATACTATTATTAATTATATCAGTAGATGTAAATATTTCACCATTATTATAATCTAATAATTTTTGAGGATATGTTACTAAAATATTAATATTTTCAGAATCTAAATCATTTAATTTACAATTTAATTTTCTTAAACTATTTAATTCTTCATTATTAAAATCATATAAAATATTAATTTCTAAATTAAAATCTTCATCTTTTGTAAAATTAAAGATATTTTTTATTTTATATAAATATTGACGTAAATATTTTATAGTGTATATTCTATAATCTATTGATTCATTTAATTTATAATTATGAACTAATATTTTATTTAATATATTGTCAATATTTCCATTATATTCTATTTTTAATGTATTAGGAGTATCTAATTTTATATTTTTTAATACAATTTCATTATTTTTTAAAAATAAATTAAATGGTATAGAACTATCTAGTTGAACATTATATAAATAACTACTTATATTTTTATTTAACTCAATTTTAGCATATGAATAATTATTTTTTTTATAATTTGTAAAATTTATAAATTTAAATAGTATAATATTTTTATTACTATATTTAAAATAAGTATTTATATTATTCTCATTAAATATATTTGAGTTTATAAAAAATATTTTATTATCATAGTCATATTTTAAATTATATCTAATATTATCTATTAATATATTAATAGTATAATTATTAGATAAATCACTAAAGTAAAATTTAGTCAATTTGCTATCTGTATTATTTACAAAATTTATTTGTGTGTAATTAGTTTTAATATATTTATAACTTTCAATTATATTAGTTGTTAATATTTTTACATAATTATTAATATTATTTAGTAAACCACTAAATACTATTTCTTTATTACTATATGAAATTACAGTCATTTCTTTTTCATTAATAAATAATTTTGGATTATTAATATTGTTATAATCTATATCATATTCTAATATTATACTTGAAGATTTACCGTAATTTACATAATTTTTTATTAAATATTCTTCATCTATTAGTATTGATAAATTATCATAATTTTTTATCATTTCTTTTGAATAGAATTGTATTAAATTTTCTGCTATTAATACTGGATTTTTAATTAATATATTTATATTTTTTGCTAATAAATTATAATTATATATTTCTACCGTAAAATTATTTTTAGTTAAATCTATATTTTTAAAATTTATTAATATATTTTTTAAATCGATTAGATAACTAAATAATTCATTTGAATTTAGTTGATTTAATTTATTTATATTATTATTTATTAAAATACTATTTTTGCTCTCATTAATAACCGGTAAATAATATTTATCAACTGAATTATTAAAATCAGGTGTTTTTATTTTATTTAAACTAAATAATCCAAAATTATTTTCATTAAAAGTATCGTCTAAATATATACCCGAGTATTTTTTAGTTTCATCTAAATTTTGTACTAAATCAAGTTTTTGATTAAAATCTTTAAATAATGATGTTAATCCTCTTTCTTCATTATTAGTAATATTTTCTTCCCATATTTTATTAATAAAAAATTTTAAAGGATTTAAATAATTATAATTTAGATTATTATCATTCATATTATATTAATATACAAGTTATATATATTTTAAATAACTTGTAAATTATTTTAAAATTGTTTTTACATCAGGATAAAGTTTTAAAATTTCTTCATTATTTTTTATAATTTCTATTTGCTCATCTGTTAAAGATATTTTAGATATATTATTATTTGACTTAAATGGTTGATTAATCTGCCATTGTCGATACAACTTATGATCCATATTAGATGTTTTTTGACATTGTTTTTTTGATTTAATTTTTTCGCATAATTTATTTAAATATTTTGCATTATTAAATATTTTATTAGAATATTTAAATCCAATAGAATCTAATATTTTTTTTAATTCTTGATAATTATTATAAAATAAATCTTCATATTTTATCGTGTATAAATTTTTTACAGGATATTTTGTATAATGAAAAAATTGTTTTAAAATATATAAATATTTACTAATATGGTGATGAGAACCTATATTAAATTCTTTTCTTTTATTTAACGATGAGTAAACAAAAATAGGATTTCTTATAATAAATATTTTAATATAATCATTGTATATTTTATCATTTATAAAAGAATCTAAAAATTGAGGAAATTTACATAATATATATTTACAATTTTTATTTTTTTTAAACATTCTTTTTAAATAATTAATTTTAATTATTGAAGTTTCATCTATAATTTCAAATACTTCATCTATATGTCCAATTATAGATTTTAATATAGTTGTTCCACAATGAGAAAATCCAAAAATAATTATTTTATTTATTGTTTTAAATTTTTTTGCTACTTTCATTTCCATTTCTTTCCTTGTTTTTTCTTTCATAATATAATATAATTATAAATTAATTATTGTATAAATCTGTTATTAAATTTCTATCATATATAACATCAAAAAATGTACCATAACCAAGAACTGAATGAGCCGTTAATACTCCTCCCATTAATGCTCCTGTAAATCCTAAAGTACATATGTCTTGACCTGTTAAATATAAATTTTTAATTTTTGTTTCTGGTTTTAAATCAAATGATGAATATCTTTCTGATGTCGATTTTAAACCATAACCTTCGCCGTTTATAACTCCAAAATAGTGTTGATTTGTTAATGGAGTACCAATACTATAATAAGTAACTTTATCTTTTGTTTTTGGATAATATTTATATAATTCATTTAACATCTTTCTTCCTAATTCTTCTTTAAGATCTTTATAATCTAAATTTCTTTTCATACATTCTTCTGATTCCCATCTTTCAAAATATTCTTTTTTTGCTGGAGTTAAAAGTATAACAGAACTTTTATTAGGATATCTTTCATTCCAAGTTGAATCTTTTGCTGAACTACTTGAAATAAATAATGGCATTGGACTGTTTAACATATCATCCTCGTAATTTTTAATCAGACTGTCAAAATCTCTATCTGGGTAAATCCATAAATTAGAATCTCTTAATTCTAATTCTTTGGATGTTCCATCTAAATTAACAAAACAATAAACAAAACCAGTAGAACTTTTTATAGTTTTAACTAATTCTTGATAATAATTACTACTTTTATGATTTACTAATTTATTAAAAGTAGTATTAACGCCAACTCCACTTATAACATTATTACTATAAATTTTATCACCATTTTCCATTTCAACACCAATCGCTTTATTATCTTCAATTAAAATCTCTTGAACTGATTTACCAACTAACACTCTACCACCTGAATTTTCAATAATAGGAATTATATTTTTAGTTATTTTACTTGGTCCACCTTTTGGAAAATAACCACCCTCTAGGTAATGATAAACAATACTTGAATGAATAAAAAAATTAGATTTTTTTGGTGGTATACCGTGATCACCAAATTGTCCGCATAGGACTGCTATTAATTCTTCATTATTTGTAAATTCAGATATAACATCATATGTAGTTTTATTTAAGTATATAAAATAGTCTGTTTTCCAATATTTTAAATATAATTTAAGAATAAAAGATAAAAATCTATTATTTATAATTTTTAGATTGAAAAATAAATCTTCCTTTGCTACCTTTTTTACTAATTCTAAATATTTTTTAATATTTTCTTCTTCACTTGGAAATTTTTTAACTAAGTCTTTAACAAAATTATCTTCACCTGCTCTAAATAAATATTGTTTATTTCCAATATAAATTTCATCATAAATTTCATTTGTATTTTTTCCCATTTTACACCATTCCATCGGTTTTTCTGTTATGGTATTTAGTATTTTTTGTCTTTTGTTAATATTACCAATATAATGAATACCAGTTTCATGTTCAACACCTTTCTCTTCAAAAACGTGCATACATCCTCCTGCTACATAATGTTGTTCTAAAACAAGAACTTTTTTTCCTACTCTGGATAATAAAGCAGCACAAGATAAACCTCCTATACCACTACCTATAACAATAGTATCAATATCATTTGGAATTTTACTTTTGTTATATCTATCTTTATCAATATCTTTTCTTTTATAATTTGGTTTTATAAAATTAACTTTCTTATATTGTTTTGGTTTATTATAATCTAATAAATAATTTATCCAAAATAAAAATAAAATTATATAAAAACCAATAAAATATTTTTCTAAATTATCAACATAGAACATTTAAATAAATTATTATTTTATCTTTATAATAATAAATTATTTAATAAGTATTTGTACTTGTATTTGTACTAGAACTAGAACTAGAACTAGAACTAGAACTATAATCTGATTGAAATTTTAAATTATAATTAATTAATTTATTATCTAAATTTGAAAATGTTTCAGTAAAATGGGTCGTTATATTATTTTTCATATAAAATTTTTTATTTGGAAATTCAACAAATGTATGAAAATGATCATCACCATATGATACTAACGATAATGGATAATAATATCCGGTATTACCACTGGTTGTTCCAGAATTTGATGTTCCATAAAGATAATAATTATAATAATTTACATTTGTTATTTCATTATAGTTGATTAATACTGTATCAGTTGGATAATCACTATTAGCAAGAATAATGGTATTTTTTGGAATGTAAAATTTAACATTAGGAAATTCTTTAAAAGTATATTCCATATCATTATTATTTTTTTTTAAAGAAATTGGATAATAAAATCCTAATTTATTTTTTTTACGACCAGTTTGAGATGTACCATATAAAATATAAGAATATTCTAATTTTTCTTTAAATTCTAATTTGTATTTATAGTTATATAATTCTATTAAAAATAAATATATATTATCAAAACTTGTACCGTATACAGTCCCTTTTATTTTATTAATATAATTTAATAATTCATTATTAATTACATTATAATCTCTATAAATAATAAAATAAAATTTAACTTCATAATTTCCGTAATAAGCTGTTTTTAGTCCTTCTGAAAAGTATTTTATAATAAATTCAGCAGGTAAATAATATTTTCTTGAATAAATATCATTATTTATATTAAATAAAACTTCTTTCTTTCTACCATCTGGTAAAATTTCATCAACTTCATATTTATTATTATTAAATGTCATTATACACCCTTTATGGAAAATCCAGGAATTATATTTTGCTTTATAATTTTTAACTAAATCATTAATTATAACCGTTATATTATCCCAAAAATATTCGTATTTAATTAACTTGTTAACTTCGTTATATAAAAATAATTCTATTTCACGTAATTCCATAAATTTATTATATTCTTCTAATGGATTATTAGGATTAACAATATAAAAATATTCCATAAACTCTTTTATTTTTTTAATTTCTGAATTCATAAAAATAGAATTGATATTATATATATTATATATATTTGTTAGATCTAAATTTAATGAAGTTTTTGTTTTTAAATTTCTATTAATATAAACTAAAATATCATAAACATATAAATTTTTAAATAATGAATTTGTACTTAATGTTAATTGACTCCATAATTCCCAAGGTTTTCTATTATATAAAACTAAATTAAATTTTATTTCAATATCTTTTAGTAAATCAATCATTGTTAATAATGTTGTACTTTTTTCTTTTTTTATTGATAAATAGTTATTATTATCTGTTTTTTGATATAATTCAATTTTTGTTAACTCTTCAGAAATATCATATAATTTATATTGTGGTTTCATTAAGTATACATCTCCAATATAATATTCTATGTCTAAAATATCTTGTTTAACTAGATTATACTTGAGTGTTATTTGTGAATTAATATCTGTTTCTTCTATTTTAATTTTGCTTGTAGTAATTTTATTATTATTATTAATATAAAAATCTCCGTCTAAATTATCAAAATTTAAGATAGTTTCTTTATTTTTATTTACTAAATTGTTTATTATTATATTTGATTGTTCTATATTATTTTTAAAAGAAAGGTGATAATTGTTATTTGTGTAATCTATATTAAATATATTTTGATTTTTACAAACTGTCTTATTTAAAATTTTATCAATCAATGTTTTATCATTAATATTATTAAAAATATTTTTTACTTGTTTATTTAATAATTTAATATCTTTTATATATCCTTTTGTAATAATAAATATATATTCAAAATTTACATTAATTAAATTGTCTGAATATAAATAAATATTATTATCTTCTTTTTTCAAATTACATTCAAACATATAAATTTTGCTAACATAAACTTTTTCATTTTTAATCAATTCATATATTTCATTTGATATATTTATTGTATATTTAAATTTATCTCCGTGTTTTAATGGTTGAGTATTAAAATAATTATTTTTGGTATTTACATTAAAATATATTTGATAGTTAAAACTTTCAATACTTGTTGTATTTACTATATTTTTATTAAAAGTATAATCTGGTTTTAACAATTGAATATAATTATATTTACTTATTCTTATTGGTATTACTCTATTTAAATAAAATGTAGATTCATTAATATCCTTAAATTCATTATTACTTATTATTTTAAGAAAACTATTTATATTCTTAATTTCAATAAAATGAATATATATGTCATTGTCATATATTTCTTCTAATAAAAACTTATTTATATTATTATTAATTGTTGGAAGTAATGAAATAAAATTAAAATTTACCTTATCGTTATAGTAAAATGGTATAAAATTATTACAATAAAATAATTTTTGTAAATTACTATTCCATACTTTCATATTTTTAAGTTTATTTAATTTTTCAGATTTAATCAAATTAGAATTATCAATAACACTATCGGTAATAGTATAATTGAAATTATTTTGTTTTGAATAAAGTAAAACATTAAGATTATTTTTTTTACTCTTATTTATTTTTGGATATTTATAAAAATAATTAGAATCTAAAATATTATTATTTGAAGTATAATAATCTTCATTGATAGAAGAAATAATTACAGTATAAAAAATATTTTTATTCATTTTAAAAGGAATATTATCAACAGTATTATCTATAAAAATCTTATTATCTTTTATATTTATAATTTTTGATAAATAATTATTAACTAAAATATTTTGATAAAATATACATTTTAAATCACTCAAAGTATATTTATCATTATATAAATATATATTACCATTACTCGCATTATTAATTTTTAACAGTATTAATTTTGAGTTATTAACTGTTAAGTCTTGATAATAATTAACATCAAATGTATTAGTAAAATCACAATTTATTGATAATTTAGATAAATCAAAAATCCTATAATAACCAATATCTAATTCTTTTTTTGAAATAGAATTATTAATATATATATATGTCAAATTATTATCATTAACTTTTTCAATAAATCCAGTAAAGTTAATGTTTAATTCGTGTTTCTTATTATTAACTGTATATAAGATATCATCATAATATATAAAAGGTTGTATTGGAATATATACATTTATTATTTCACCGGATTTAAATTTATAATCTATATCATTTAAAATAAATTTTAATTCATTATTATTAATTAAATTTATAATTAATGTAAAATATTTATCAGTACCTTTAAAATATAAAACCATTCCTTCTGTTAAATTTATACTACTTGGGTCATAATAAAATTGTACATTATCATTTCTTATATGAGCTAGTAAATTTATATATATACCATTTTTAAATTTAAAAATATTATTAGGTATATTATCTAAATTATTTTTAAAAGAATTTAAATTATTTGATTTATCTAAATAATAATCACCATATATTAATTCTAATTTATTTGAATAATATAATTTGTTATCAATATTGTTTTTAATATTATTGTTTAATAAATACATTCTATCATAATAATTATTAAATTTACCTAATGAATAATATCCTATAGATTTTTTACAAGTATTATTGTTTTTTAATATAATTTCACATACATATGAATTATAATAATTAGAATAAAATAATATTCTTACAACTAAATTATTAAATTTAATAATTTCATTTCTTTCTAATTTACCAAAAATATCATAAATATACAAATTATTATTATCAATAATATAATTAAATTTTAAATTTATAAAAATAGGATTATAATTGTATATAAAAACATCACAATTACTTATTTTTGTATTATATTGTAATACTATACTATTTGAAATAGGATCATAACTTTTAAGTTCATCATAATATAATTTATCATCTTTTAAGAAAATATAATATTTATAAGTTTTTAAAATACTATTATTAAATTGAATTGATTCTAAATAGTCCCACACATTTAATGGTGATTTAATCGTTTTTAATATATTATCTTTAATAATAATATTATTATAATTATTTTGTTTATTTATAAAATTATTATATTCATAATAACCATTAATATCACTAAATGATAATATTTTATCTGAAAATAATTTGTATTTTATTATTGTCTCTACGTTTTTTGTAGTTATTAGTGTTTCTGATTTTGTTATATTTATATTTAAAAATTTATTATCAACCGATAAAATATCATATTCAATATTGTCTTCTAGTGTAAATGTTTTATTTATAGAAGTACTTAAATAAATAGGTTCAATAACCATTTTTGAATAATCTTTAGTTGTTTCTATTAAATTATATTTTGGATAAATATCAGATATAACTATCCATATAAAAAATTCTTCTATATTTGATTTAATATTATTATTTAAATGATGTATATTAATAATAAATTTATACATTTTAACATTATTTAAATCTGTTGTTATTTTATAATTATTTAAATTTTCTAAATTTATCTTCCAATTTAAATTATCTAATTTAACTATTTTTAAATTTGTATTATTAGAAATAATGTTTAAAATATGTGTATTATGATATTTTTCAATAAAGTGTAAATTAGTTAATAAAATTGAAGCATTATTTATTTGATTTGTATTAATAACAAATAATGAATCATTTTCCTTATTATTATTTAATTTATATTTAAAATTATAATATGAGTCTGTGTTTCTAATTACTAAATTTCTATTTATATTATTACTATTATTTGTTAAAACTATTATTGTATTATTATAAACTTTCGCATCAGTTGTAAAAACTAATTTACCATCATTATTTAGTGTAATATCTTTTGAAATAATCGAACCATTGTTTAATAATGCTACACTATTATTATCTAATAATTCTAATTTAATTTTATTAATTCCATAATCAAGTTCTAATTTATGAACAAGATTATATACTCGCTCGACTCTATTATTTATAATTAACTTTCCGTGACCTTCATTATCAGTTATAAATTCTGTTGGTAATCCAAATTTAAAATTTTTTAAATCTATTATCATAAAATTTTTATTTTCTATATTATCTATTTTAAAATTAACAGAAGGTATGGATTTAGTTGTAATTTTTCTACTACTTGAAACTTTATTATCTTCAAATACAGTTTTAACATTAATACTTTTAGTATTATTTATTACAATATTATTATGTGTTAATATTTTATTATTTAATAATACTAATTCAGCAACTATTTGATTATTTCCTGGGTTTAAATTTAAATGATATAAAGTAGAATAAATTTGATAATATTTTATACCATTAATATACAAATTAATATATCCATCATTTTCATTTAAACTATTAGATTTATATTTTAGTGTAAAATTATTTACAGTAAATTGTAAATTATAACCATTAATTAAATCTTCAGTAATAATAGTATTTATTATTGGTATATTTGTATCTTGTGAAAATTCATATTTATCTAAATTATTTGTATTTTTACTAAAATTATTACTACTATTAACATTTTTAACCTTAAAATTATTATCATCTGTTTTAATTATAATTGAATCCAAAGTATTTAATTTAAAATTAATAGAATTATTTTTATATGATATATTGCCATATATATTATACGAAATTAAGTAACCGTAGTCTTCTAATAAATTATTAATATTATAGTTTTGATTATACTTATCAATATAAAAATTAGTATTTGGAAATTCATCAAAAGTAATTAATAGATTATGTGGTGATTTTATTAAACTTAGAGGATAATAATATCCTAATTTACTATTATTTGTAGCATATACATAAAATTTATAATTTGTATTATTTAATGGTACGTCAAAAAATTTATGAAAACTATTTAATTGAGAAAAAGCTTTATTAATTATATATTCATTTTTATATGGATCATAATATATTTTATTTGTATTTTCTAATTTATTTGAATAAAAATCTAAATATAATAGTTCACTGGGTTTTTTATTACCATGACAATAGTAAAGTAAATATGAACCATCTTTAATATAAAAATTACTATTAATATCATTTATTTTAGAAATAATTTTACCGTAATCTTTTATTTGAAATTCTATATTATTAATTAATAACCAATTATCAGGATATAAGAAAAAATCTAAATCAGATAAACAACTAAATAATTTAATTTGATTATCATTTAATATTAAAGGGGGTTCAATTGTTCTTGTCACATCACTTATTTTAAACGTGTATTCTTTTTTATCATCTATAGTTTGATTATTATTTTTTTCATATGTTCTTATCAAATATAGATCATTATTAAAATAATAAAATTCTGCAATGTTATCAGATATATTATATTCAATTGAATCATATTTTTTTGGTAATTTAAATATGTAATTTTTATTTATGTCTATTGATAACAAATTATTATACCAATTAAATTTAGTTGAATTTACTACATTATAATCATCAATTATAATAGTTTTATTTGAAAAAACTACAATATAATCATCTAATTTATTAATCATATCTAAACTAGAGTTATTTTCAGATATTAATAAATAATTAAATATTAATTTACTAGGAAATATAATATTAACTTTTGATAATAAATGTATATAATTATCTTTGTACAATAATAATAATTTATTATTATCAATATCAATATAGTAATTTTTATTTTTTATTAATGCTATATCAGAATTTAATTTAATACTTGTATAAAAAATATCTAATGATTTAAAACCAGTAATATTTTTAAAAGAACTAGTTAATATAGAATAACAATTATTATTAATTCCTGCTAATTTGTATTCCGATAATTTAGTTTTATCAATAATTTGGTTATTAATTTGAATATAATTTGTTTTATTAAAGTTATTTGAAAACTTATTTTTTAAAATAAGAACATCGTCTTTTTTATTTATATAACCTAATAAATTATAATTTACTTTACTTGTAATATGACTATTACCTAATGATTTAGTTTCTTTATAATATTTATTTTTAGTATATTCATTTATAATATTAACAGTTCCATTACATATAATTTTATTTTTAGTATTATCATATGTACCATTTATTTGACGTCCTTTATAGAAAATTTCTGTATATATATCGCTTGTTATAGGATTATTAATAAATAAATTAAAATAATTCATATTATCAAAAGTAATTTCAAAATTATTATAATTATATATAAATTGACTTATGTTACTTAGTATTTTATCCTGTGTATTTAATTTATAATCTAAAACTTGTAAATTATTTAATTTATTTATATCATTATTTTTATCTATATAGTCAGTATTAATTTTATTATATTCTGTAAATTTATCAAGATATTTATATATATTTTTATTTATTTTATTTTCAGAATCATAATATAACCATGGTGATAATGTAATTGATTTATTTTTAAATTTAACTTTTATATTTTGAATAATTTTAGTATTAAATTTATAATTTATATTATTAATATTATTACCAATAGTATTATATGTATTAGTAGCTAAATGTGAATATATATCATAATCTATTAAAGTATAATTATCTAATTTTATGTTATACGATGATTTATTAAATGTTTTAAATTTATTTAATTCATTTAAATTATCTAGTAAATTAGTTAATGTTTTACCAAATATAGTTTGTTCATTTATTTTATTTATAATGTCAATAAAAGTATTAAAATAATTATTATAACTAGATTCAATTAAACTTATTATTTTACCATATAATGTATCTCCTAAGAGTAAATTAAATTTATCTAAAAGTAAAGTTTCAATATTATCTTTATTTGTTAAGTTTTTTAGTATTTCATTGTTATAATGTAATGAATATTTTAAACTAATATCATTTTTATTATATCTAATTAATTGATTACTTGATAATTCCCAGTTATCCATTAAATCATTAAAAATTAATTTGGTATTATTTAAATAGTAACTAGAAGTATTACTTAAATGTGGGATATTGGCAAAAACAAAAATAGGCATATTATCATTTTGATTTAATTGAATTAACATCGGTTTTTGTAAAAAATAACAATTTAAATCTACTATATTATTTGTATTTTCGCCAAATGTTGTATAATTTATTAAATTAGGTAAATATTCATTATCATAAATATAAATATCAATATTATTTAATTTTATTGTACTATTATCCATTACTAAAATATTTAAATATTCTGTATATGTATTTAAATTTTCATCAAAGTAATAATCTTCTGAATCAATTCTTGTATCAATAAATTTATCATTTATTTTTATTTTAATAGTATTAACATTATTTATTAATGTAGTATCGATAACACTTTTTTTAACTTTTATATATGGATAAGTATTACTAATATTATCAATACAATCTACATTTTTAATATTAATTTTTTTAATTGGTAAATCTATAAAATATAATTCTACCTTGTCAAAATGTTTATAGTTAATTTGTAATGGTTTTTCGGAAAAAAGTTTAAAAGTACCATCATTATTATATTTTAAACTTACTATATGAAATATACTTTTTTTATTTTTTTTATAATTAATATAAATAACTTTTGTATCATTAATATACGTCGTATTTGTTTTTAAAATATTAATATTATTAAAACTATTAAATTTGTTGATATTATTTAATTTATCAAAAATTATTTCTTTTTTACATTCATTTAATTTACCTTTTTCATCGGTATTAGATAAATTAATATATGGAATAGATATTTTTGTTGTTTCTTGTAATGTAATATTATTTACATCAATAATTAATTTATTTTCTAAATTAAAAATAATATTTGTATTTGTTATACTATAATCCTTTATTTTGTATATATTATTACTGACTTTAATATTAAATGTTGTTAATGAATCTTTATAAAAATAATATTTTAGTAAATTTTTATTTATACTAATTTTATTATTGTCAATTATAAAATTTGAAATTGTATATTCGGTTTTAATTTCTAATTCTTGAAAATAGTTTAAATTATTTTTTGTAGAACCTGTGTGTGATATATTAATAAGATTTTCGGTTTTTAAATTAAATTTTTTCATTACACTTTGGTCTAAATTTACATAACTAATAAATGTTTTTTTATTAAGTAACTCTAAAATATTATTTTTTATTAATTTAATGCTAATAAAATTTTTAATATTTATATTTAAATAAAATAATAATCCTATAATTTCGTTATTTGTTTCATATAAATTTGAAATACTAACAAATCTTTTATAAAAATAAATAAAATAATTTGTATAAAATATATTAAACAATGATATATCTGTAAATATATCTAATTTAATATCTTGTAAAAAATCATTTAATACAAGTAAATAAGTATTATATAAATCTTGTGGGAATAAATTAATATTATTTATTGAACTAAAATTATTACTATTTAATGTTACATCTTTATAAAAATCATTTATATTTTTATATTCAAGTTCATTTTCTTTACTAAATTTAATTTTTAGTGTATTTAAATTTATCCACAATTCTTTAATTTTATCAGTCTCAAGTAAAATATTTATAAATAAAGATTTTATATTTATCTCATTGTTAAAATATTTTTGTTTAATTGTACTAAATAAATATGAATTTAAATTTATATTTTTATTAAGTTTATTTAAATTATTTCCTAAATAATCAATCCATTCATTATTTATATTTACATCTGTATTTTTATTAAGTAACACTTCATTTTTGGTTGTTTTAGAATTAATAACTTTTAAAATTATATTTTGTTGATTTAACGTTGGTTTTTCATTTAATTCTGTAAATTCAAATATAATATTATTATTTACAAACGTTATATTTATTTTATTATTTTGAATAGTTTCTATTATAATATTTCTAGTAATAGTAAAATTTAATAATTTTTTATTTATTCTATATTGTGGCCAATAATAAAAAAGTTTATTTTCAGGTATCTGTGTTTGATCTAAAATTTCATTTCCTGATGAATCTAGTGGAATAATTAAACTATCATTAAAGTCAAAATTAAATTCTTCATTTATATTAAATTGTACACTGTATTGTTTATAAAAATTAAAATTATTTAAATTAGAATATAATCTTTTTAATAAATAATCAAAAATATAAAATGTCTCACTAAGAGTATTTTTTAAAAACAATTGTTCGGATATATTATTTGTTGTTATATCATAATTATTTAAACTTTTTACAATATATAAATCTTGGGAATTTATGTAATCTTTTTTTTTATAAATATTATAATAAAAATCTATGTCTTTACTAAAAATATCATAATTTTCTATTTCTTTATTAAATCTTAATTTTGTTTTAAATAATTTAATAAACTCATTTTCTAATATAATTTTATTATAACTATTTAATGATTTTGAAGTTAATATATTTTTATGTAATTGATTATTATTTGTATCTTTTATAATATTTACATAATATTGATCAATAATATTTCCAAATTTTAATAAAAGAGGTATTATATTATTTATTATATTTTCTTCTGAAAAATTTAAAACAAAAATTTTATCACCTAAATTAAATAATTTAATAATATCTTCATGTAAATATAATTTTAAATACTCAAAAGAAATATTATATAATTTATAATCTGTTAAACTATTATTAAATAAAAAAGTTGGTATTAAATAGTAAGATACTGTGTCGTTTTCTTTAATTATATATATATATGTATCGTAATCATCATATAATATTTTTGTTAGAATATCGTTTTTAATTGTTTTTATTGTATTAGTTATATTTGTTTTATTTAATTTAAAATACGGTATCCTAACTTTTAAAAACATATTTTCCAATAAATGTATATTTTTATCTATTTTAAATCTAAATTTTTCCCCCCAATTTACTTTAATATTCGTTGTTTCTTTTTCTTCTTTATAGAATAGCGCTGGAGCTTTATAGGCAAATTTAAAAAAAGTAATTTCAGGTAGTTTATATTTTTTTGAAAATATAGTATCATTGATTGTATTAGATACTAATTGTAATATTGATGTAGACATATTATTGATTAGTAGAAATTTTTTCTTTATAATTATAATAATGATTATAAAAATCATTAGTTTAATTAATTGTCCGTATTCGGAAGCAGCCGAATCTTTTTTAAAATCTAAAAAAATTAAAAGTAAAATAGTAAAAGTTAATCAAGGAAATAAAGAAGATTATAAAAGTAAAGAAATTAGTACTTTTCCACAAATATATTTTATTAATAAAAAAAATCATCATTTATTAGGTGGGTATGATGATATTATCGATATTAATAATAACATATTTAAAATTAATATTGATACTAGTTTAAAATACTTGAATAATAAATTTCCTAAATTAACACACAAAAATAAATTAAGAATAATCAAAATAATTAACAATTAAATATAAACTCTTTATTTATGTAATTACCTATTACTTTAGATTTGTCATTATATATTAATCCATTTTCTTTATTTTGAAAATAGTATTCCGTATCATTTATAGTTACTTTATCTAGTAAGTCGTCTGTTTTATTTACTACTGTATTTTTTTTGTTATCTTGTTTAGTTGTTTTATTTATATCTAAATATTTTTCTCGAAGATAAATTTCATCTATATTTTCACCTTGACATATTTCGTGAATTAAATTAGATAAAGATTGTAATAATATTTTATTATGTTCTTTATTAATTTTTTCTAAATTATTATTAAAAAGTTCACTCATAGCATTTATTTCTGTTTTAAGTTTTTTAACTTGTTTAAGTTTAGTCATTAATATTTAATAAATAAATTAAATATGCCTTTAATTCAATTTTTTAAAGTTATTATTTTATTTTTGGTTTAGTTCTTTTAGATGTTGTATTTGTTGTTTTTCCACAATCATTTATTTTATTATTAATCCAATAATTAATAATATTAGGTTGAGCACTAGTTGATTTTTTTTCATCCAATCCATACATTAAAGAAGAAGAAATAATTATATTAAATTATGTATTAATCAATTTTTTTATAATACAATTTAATAATATAACGTATAACCAATATATAATGATGATAAAACCATAACTATTCCATATAATGTATTTATAAAAATATCAGGAGATAATTTTATATCTTCAATGTCGCTCATAGTTAAAGATGAACCCATATTTATTAATAATCATATTTAAAAAATATATTTTAAACTAATATTACTATATTGTTATTTTTGTTTAAAAAAATTGATAATAAAGAATAAAAATGTAAAATATATAATAATTAATGTTTTTAGTAGACAAATACGCTCAATTTAATCAACATATAACATTTAATGAAGATATTGTAGATAAAATTTTAGACTCATTTGATTCACATAATGAAATTTATAATAATTTAAATACTATATTTAATAAACCAAAAAATATTATATTAAAAAAATTAAAAACAATACAAGATAATAGTCTCCGCTATGCTAATTTTCACCATTTAATTGTCTATGGACCAGAAGGAAATAATAAAGAATATATTGTTAATAGATTATTACAAAAAATATATGGAGAAAAAATGGTTCAATTACAAGATATAGAATATGTAATTAATGGATATAGTAATACAAAAACAAAAGTAGTTATAAAACAAAGCAAGTGTCATATTGTAATTGAACCAAATAATAATGGGTTTGATAAATATCTTATACAAGAAATTATACAAAATTATGCTAAAACAGAAATATTAACTATTTTAAAATATAAAAAACTTTTTAAAATAGTAGTCATTGATAAAATAGATAATTTATCTTATTACGCACAAGCATCGCTTAGAAGAACAATGGAAAAATATGCTAATATATGTAAATTTATATTTATTTCAAATCAATTATCAAAAATTATAGAACCTATTAAAAGTAGATGCATTTTAATAAAAGTACCATTACCACAAAATAAAGAAATTGTAAAAACCTTATTAGAAATAACTACAAAAGAAAAAATAAAATTAGAAAAAGAAGAACTAAAACTAATCATTAATAAAGTAGATAATAAGTTAAATAATGCAATATGGTTATTAGAATTAAAAAAAAATAATATGAAAATAGAATACGAATCTTGGAAATGTGTATTAAATAATTTAATTGAAAAAATAATGGTACATAAAAATTATAATAACAATTATATTAAAAATATAATTATTAACATAAGAGAATCTGTATATGTTCTTTTTATAACAAATATTAATTTTCAACTAATTATTAGAACAATACTAAAAAAAATACTAGATTATAATTTACCAATTAATATTAAATATTATATTATAAATAGTACATCTATATTTGAAAATAGAATTACACAAGGTACACGAAATGTAATACATTTAGAAGCATATATAATACAAATAATATATATCTTAAATTATAAAAATAATATTGCTAAATTAAAGAGTATTCAAGATTTTGAACTACTAGAAATATAAAATTCTTAATTTATTTTAAAATTATAAAATCTTACTATATATATATGGATCTTGATTATAAAGTAAATTTATTATATTCTTTAAATTATTCAAAAACAAAAAATAATATAAATATTGATCTAAAAAGTATAGATTTACAAAATATATCACTAAATGATATTAAATTTAAACATATTGATAGTATGGATTATAATACAATTTTAACAGATGTTTTAACTGGTAAATTTAAATTAATATGTTACAATAAAAATAATTATACTACAATTCTAAAAAGATATTCTGATAATTTTTCATTATATATAAGTATAACACCTTATACTAATTTAAATAAAATAAACAATTTTGAAGAAGATAATAATATGGATAGTTTAATATCGTACTTATTTAGTCATCTCGTATTAAATAAAAAAGTTAAACATATTCTACTTCCAATTTTAAATATTGATACAGAATTTCAACAAATATCTGATATTTTAAAAAGTTATACTTCCTATGAAGATTATATTAAATTATTAGAAAATGAAGAGATATCAAATATGTTTTCTATAAAAGTAAAAGAAAATTTTTTTAAGGGTTCTATATTAGAAAAATATTTAGAAAATAATAATTGTAACTTAAAACCTATTTTATTTCAAACATTTCATACTTTAGCTATTTTACAAGATGAATATAAAGGATTTAGACATAACAAATTAAATCTTAAAAATATATATTTATATATAAAAAAAGATAAAAATGAATGTGGTTTATATAATTATAATAATAAAAAATATTATTTAACAGAAAGTGAAATAGATATTAAAATAACAAACTTTACTAATTCAAAAATTCCAAACAATTATTCAAATGATACAAATATTCCATTTAATAATAAAGACAATGATTATTTCGACGTACATTATTTTTTAAATAATATTTATCATAGTGAATATTTTGATATAAAATGTAATAAAGAAACTGAAATATTTTTTAATAAAGTATTACCACAAAAATATAGAAATAAAACAAATAATCATTATTTAGAAAAAAATATAGAATTATTTAAACCAAAAGACTTACTAGATGATGAATTTTTTGCTGAATATAAAGATAAACCAAAAAATTATACTGATATTATGTCAGAAAATAATTACTATACAAATTATTCTACAAATTATTCTAAAAATAACGCTAATAATAAAACAGAAACAAATAATATTATAAATGTTTTTATGGATTCTGATAATAATAGTATTTTAGGTAATCAAAAAGTTATACTTTTAACACGAAATATTAAAAATATAAAAGATAATTCTAAATTAAAAAGAATTTCTATGGATAGTGATGCTAATAATAGTGATGCTAATAATAGTGATGTTAATAATAGTGATGTTAATAATAGTGATGCTAATAATAGTGATGCTAATAATAGTGATGCTAATAATAGTGATGCTAATAATAGTGATGCTAATAATAGTGATGCTAATAATAGTGATGCTAATAATAGTG
>Ga0209634_1000436_pt1 | contig 32676 bp, 25 predicted proteins | sample LinPmetageLP40_FD_184043 | JGI IMG/M metagenome (GOLD analysis project Ga0209634, IMG submission 184043) | Marine viral communities from the Pacific Ocean - LP-40 (SPAdes) (version 2) | ecosystem: Environmental > Aquatic > Marine > Oceanic | place: Pacific Ocean | collected 2010-08-26 | reverse complement strand
AAGCATATTTCAATACCTTGTACAGCATACAACCAAAACCAACCTAACTATGAAAAAGAAAATTTTATCAATCGGGTCGCTTTTAATGCTTACAGCGACAATGTTTTATTTCTCAGGATGTAAAAAAACTGTAGAGAATTTGATTAACGAGCAATGTACTGTTTGTACAGAAACTGCTACAGGAACTGCTCTAGACGAATTTTGCAGTACTGAAGCTTTGGTTACTGCGTACAAAAGTACTCAGACATCTCTTGGTTTTACTTGCACGAATTAACAACTGAATCATTGTTAAATAAGGTTATTCACATTTACTGTCGTCCGAGTAAATTTTAAAAGGAGCAAAAATGTTTGATTATACTCAAATTTCAAGCTTTTTACTTCACAATGAAAAACACCCCTCTGTGTCTCCCCTCAAGGGGAGAATCGCGACTATCCCCTTGAGGGGATTATAGGGGTGTTTTTCTCACAGAAATAAATACAGCATGTTTTTTACTCGGACGACAGTAATTCACATTTTGTCAATAGCCTTATTTTTTTTTACGCCTGATTTTCTGGGTGTTCTTTCTACCACCCTTCTGCACTTTTGAAAAGTCTCTTTTCTTTTCGTGAAATGCACCTTTGAAGTCGGGGTCTTCCAGCCGTTTTTGGCGATCTATCTCACGAGCAACATCTTGCCTCTCCTCAACATCTGCTTTCTCTACCTTTACCGTATCTGGAAATTTCTTTGTGGGAATGGATGTTCGTATGAGCTGCTCGATTTTTTTGATGTGATAGACTTCAGCTTCATTGCAAAAAGTGATAGCCGTCCCTTCATTATTTGCTCGTCCCGTTCTCCCAATTCTATGTACGTAGTCCTCATAGTGAGTGGGTACGTCAAAGTTGATTACATGACTCACCATAGTAATATCAAGTCCTCTGGAAGCCACATCAGTAGATACTAAAACACGTACATTCCCCTCTTTGAATTCATCGACAGCATTGATCCTACTATTTTGTCCTTTATTGGAGTGAATTACTCGGATTACACCTTGATCCTTACGAGAGAGGTATTTAAAAATATTGTCTGCGGTAGTTTTGGTCTTGGTGAAAACCATTACACGATTATAAATTTCTGTATTCTCCAATAAATGCATCAACAAATTAAGCTTAGTCTTAATATTAGGGACTTTATAAATTTGCTGTATGATTGTATCGGCAGTAGTGGCTTGTGGTGCCACTTCTACCACTTCCGGATATTCTAAGAACTCTTCCGACAGTGTAACTACGCGCTCGGGCATAGTGGCAGAGAAAAGTAAATTTTGTCGTTTGACTGGAATCACCTCTAGTATTTTACGAATCTGTGGCATAAACCCCATATCCATCATTTTATCCGCTTCATCGAGAATTAGTGTCTTGATCAACTTTGTATTGATCTCTCCTCTAGAATACAGATCTATGAATCTGCCAGGCGTGGCCACGATCAAATCGATGCCTTCGCTGAGTGTCTCTATTTGAGTCTTTGGTCCAATACCACCATACAGCGCAATATGTCGAATGTCACAGTAGGCACTATAAGTCTTTACATTTTCCTCTATTTGAAGCACCAACTCTTTAGTAGGGGCGAGAATCAAAGCTCTAGGGTCTTTACCTTGTGCATATTTCACCTTCATCAACAGTGGTAATACGAACGCGGCTGTTTTCCCAGTTCCAGTTTGTGCTACCCCCATGAGGTCATGCCCCGCTAAAATAAGCGGAATGGCTTTCTGTTGTATGGGTGTAGGTTGTCTGTATCCCTTTTCTTCTATTGCATTCAGCAATTGTCGATTGAGCTTAAAATCCTCAAAAGAGGGTATTGGTTTAGCCATAAAAGGATTAATTTTACCCACTAGTGGGATTTAAAATCTTGCAAAACACGAAAACACATGGAAACAATACTGATACTGGGAGCAAATATAGTCAATGAAGGGCAAATATTCATATCGGATGTTTTCATTGAAAATGGCATGATTTCTAAAATCAGCAATGACCTTTCTGGCTTGAAAGCTGACAAAGTGATCAATGCAGAAGGTAAATACTTGTTTCCCGGGGTGATTGACGATCAGGTGCATTTTCGCGAGCCAGGTCTTACTCACAAGGCCGATATCCACTCCGAGTCAAGGGCAGCTGTTGCTGGTGGTGTCACATCCTTTATGGAGATGCCTAACACCGTTCCCAATGCACTCACACAGGAGCTATTAGAAGATAAGTATAAGAGAGCATCTGAAGTCTCTCTAGCGAACTACTCTTTCTTCATGGGTGCTTCTAATGATAACTTAGAAGAAGTGCTAAAGACGAATCCACAGAATGTCTGTGGCATCAAAATCTTTATGGGGTCTTCTACTGGAAACATGCTTGTGGACGATCAGCAAACTCTTGAGAATCTATTTTCAAAAGTGGATATGTTGATTGCTACTCATTGTGAAGATGAAGCGACTATTACTAAAAACACTAAAGTCTATAAAGAAAAGTATGGTGAAGATGTCCCCATAGCTTGCCATCCTGAGATTCGTAGTGAAGAAGCCTGCTATCTGTCCTCTTCTAGGGCCGTTACCTTGGCTAAGAAACACAACGCACGATTGCACATTCTTCACATTTCCACCGCTAAAGAAACTGGTCTATTTGAAAATGACATCCCTCTTTCTGAAAAGAGAATTACTTCAGAAGCATGTATTCACCACATGTGGTTTGATGATAGTGACTATGAAGAGAAAGGTACACTGATCAAATGGAATCCAGCGGTAAAAACTACCAAAGACAAAGAATCCATTCTCAAAGCAGTAATAGACGGACGCATAGATGTGATCGCTACTGACCATGCTCCTCACACCTTGGAGGAAAAAGCTAACAAATACTTTTCTGCTCCATCAGGGGGTCCATTGATCCAACATAGTCTAGTAGCCATGCTAGACATGTATCATCAAGAAAAAATTAGCCTTGAGATGATCGTGCAAAAGATGTGTCACAATCCGGCAATCATGTTCGAGATACAAAAAAGAGGTTTTATAAAAGAAGGCTACTTTGCCGACCTGGCTTTGGTAGATCTTGACAGCCCTTGGACTGTTGAGAAAAACAATATCGTTGCTAAATGTGGATGGTCTCCTTTTGAAGGGCACGAATTTAAGTCCAAAGTAATTCATACAATTGTTTCCGGACACATCGTTTATTCTGAAGGTCGATTTGATGAATCCCAAAGAGGCCAACGACTCTTATTTGATCGCAAATAAAAATTCAAGTATTAGTTTGTAAATTATGATTCACTGAATAAATTTGCACTCCCTTATGGGAAACCCTGCCATAGCAACATGACTATGGCGAATAAATGGTGGTTGTAGCTCAGTTGGTTAGAGCGCTGGTTTGTGGTGCCGGAAGTCGCGGGTTCGAGTCCCGTCTTCCACCCTTTCTTAAGAGGTCTTGGCAAATTGTCAAGGCTTTTTTATTCAAAAAAATTTATCATGGCCTATTATACATATATCATTTATTCGTTGAAGACAAATAAATTTTATAAAGGGCAAACCAACAACCTAAACAATCGCATAAACAGACATAATTGTGGTTTAGAAAATGCTACAAAACACGGAGTACCTTGGCAGCTTCTATGGTTCACAATGAAGTTAAGAAGGTCTGAAGCTGTAAACCTTGAATCTAAACTGAAAAACCTATCAAGGAAAAGATTAGTTGAGTTTATGCTTAAATATGAAAATGACATCCACAATAATCAAACGATGTTTATAAAGAATTTATCATCCGAGTCATGACGTTTCAGTCATGATGCCGACATCCGACCAACAGTCGGATCGTCAGCATCCCGTCTTCCACCCTTTCTTAAGAGGTCTTGGCAAATTGTCAAGGCTTTTTTATTCAAAAAAATTTATCATGGCCTATTATACATATATCATTTATTCGTTGAAGACAAATAAATTTTATAAAGGGCAAACCAACAACCTAAACAATCGCATAAACAGACATAATTGTGGTTTAGAAAATGCTACAAAACACGGAGTACCTTGGCAGCTTCTATGGTTCACAATGAAGTTAAGAAGGTCTGAAGCTGTAAACCTTGAATCTAAACTGAAAAACCTATCAAGGAAAAGATTAGTTGAGTTTATGCTTAAATATGAAAATGACATCCACAATAATCAAACGATGTTTATAAAGAATTTATCATCCGAGTCATGACGTTTCAGTCATGATGCCGACATCCGACCAACAGTCGGATCGTCAGCATCCCGTCTTCCACCCTTTCTTAAGAAGCCTTGGCAGATTGTCGAGGCTTTTTTATTGTCCTTCTTTATTCAAAGCATAGCATCTATAAAAAATAAAGTCTAACTCTGCGCGAATGACTTAGAAAGACTTTGCCATACCAATTAGAGTACCTAAAAAAGGACAACCTATAAATAGGTTGTCCTTTTGAAATATAATACGTGAGATGTTTTAAGCCTCTTGCTCTTCTTTTAGTCTCGCAACTTTAAAAGGTTTTTTCGATTTGTGTCCACAATATCCACAATCAAAATACTTCATCAATTCACCTTCTTCATCTGCAGTAGGTGTCGTAATAAGTTCTTCTTTAGTTACTTTGAATGTTTGATAGTTACATTCAGGACATTGTTGCGCATGCAGGTGTCCAGAGTATTTCTCAATTTTTGTATAGTTGTTTTCTTCATCGATCCACACATCATAGTCGATAGAGAACAAATCCTCTTCAGCCTGCATACCTTCATCTAGATACACATCTTCCTCATCCTCGCTCAACAACTTCATTGGCTTACCATTTTTTGGAGATATTCTAGGCTGATATCTCAGTTTTTTCAGTCGTTTCTCAATATAGAATGGATAATAAAACTTAAGAATATTTTGAATAATCACACCTGTGATAATACTCATCATTACGGTCAAAAATACTCTCACAAACAACCACAAAATGGTAATGTCCACAATGAATGTGTTTGCCAGAACTGCTGTTGCAGTAATCAGTACAATTGCAGCGTACCAAAGCATATTAATTTCACTCTTGTTAATGAAATCATATTTGTCTTTGGGTTCTTTTGTTGAGGTCAGTTTTGCAACATAACCTAACAACATCAATATAGACAGACCATATAAAGCAAAAGCCGCATATTGCCCATACATATTCCAAGCATTGATTGTTTCAATATTTACATTCATGGATTGAAAGTTTTTTAGCTAGTTAAGAGTTTATTAGTGTCAATTAAATTAAAAACCGCGTAACAATTACTATAAAAAATGAAAATAATAGAATTTAATTAAGCGGTATCTCAAAAAATGAACCTACACAAATTGCGCTATTTTTCTGATTAATGCAAAAAAAGGTTCATAATAGAAGAAAATAGTTTGACAGCAGGCTTATTTGGAAAGAGTCCAGACAAGAGATGAAAGTGCCTTGGTAATCTCAAAAGGAGCTTCAAACATACCCATATGACCGATTTCAGGCAACTCTATTAGGCACTTTTGAGAAATGAAGTCTTGATGTTCTCTGCTTTTTTCTATTGATACCAATGTGTCGTTTTGGCCTGCCACGAATATGATTGGTTTTGACCAATTTTTAAGTGTTCTCGTATAGTCTTGTCTTTGCTTCATAGCAATTGTATAATTTATGAGACTTTCAGCCGAAATAGTTTTAGTCATATCTATCACTCTTGGGATATTCAATGACTTTTTATCAGAAAATAGCTGAGGAACAAACGACTTAATAAATGCATCGACTCCCCTTTTTCTAACAAAATCAATGGTTTTGTCTCGGCTTTTGGTTTTTTCATCATCATCAGCAAATGCGGTCGAATGGATAAGTCCGATGCCAAGAATAGACTCGGGGTATAATCTAGCCAACTCCAAAGCAATATATCCACCCAACGAATGCCCAGCGACTATATACTTTTGAATATCAAGCGATTGGGTAAGCCCATGCACTTGTTTAGCAATTTGTGTTAGTGAAGTAGGTGCTGACAGGTGGTTGCTCATTCCAAACCCTGGTAAGTCAATGGTAATCACATTACATTCTTGACTTAGTTCAGGAACGATATCTTCCCATACGAGCAGATTTTCACAAAACCCAGGCAATAAGACAAACACCACACCTGATCCAGTGCTTTGGTAGTGTAATTCATTCACTACTTTGTAGCTACTGGAGAAAGTATCTCTAAAATAGACTTATGAATTCCTTCAGCATCGAACCCACATTCTTTATGCAACTGCTGCTGAGAACCATGTTCCACGATGCGGTCAGGAATACCTAGACGCTTAACATTGCACGTATAATTATTATCAGCTACAAACTCCAGCACAGCGGTTCCGAAACCACCTGGCAAGCAGCCGTCCTCCACTGTTACAATCTTTTCATAGTTTTTACAAATATGATGTAGAAGTTCTTTGTCAATGGGCTTCACAAATCTCATATCAAAATGACCTACATTAATACCCTCCTGCATTAAGGATTCACTAGCCTCCAATGCGTAGTTTCCAATATGACCTAAGGTCAAAATAGCTACTTCTTCTCCTTCTTCAATCACTTTGCCTTTTCCTATTTCAATCTGCTCGAAAGGTGTCTTCCAATCTGGCATGACTCCCTGACCTCTTGGATATCTAATCGTAAACGCCTGCCCTTCTCTTGGAAGTTGAGCTGTGTACATCAGGTTTCGCAATTCTTGCTCGTTCATCGGTGAAGCCACAATCATGTTTGGAATAGCTCTCATATAGGCGATATCATATGCTCCATGATGAGTAGGCCCATCCGCTCCCGCAAATCCAGCGCGATCAAGACAAAAGTTCACAGGTAAATTTTGAATACAAACATCATGAACAACTTGATCAAATGCCCTTTGCATAAAGCTACTATAGATATTACAGTAGGGGATCAAGCCTTGTGTGGCTAACCCAGCTGAAAAAGTCACCGCATGTTGTTCTGCTATACCCACGTCAAATGCACGATCAGGCATGGCTTTCATCATGATGTTCAATGACGAGCCTGAAGGCATTGCAGGCGTCACCCCCATGATTTTATCATTTTTCTCTGCAAGCTCAACTATAGTATGTCCAAATACATCTTGATATTTAGGTGGCTGAGGTGTATCATAGGTCTTTTTATAAATCTCTCCTGTTACTTTGTCAAAAGTTCCGGGAGCATGCCAGGTTGTTTGATCCCCCTTTTCAGAAGGCCCATACCCTTTTCCCTTGGCGGTGACCACATGGAGGATCTTAGGCCCCTTGATATCTTTCAAGTCATTGAGCACACTTACTAAATGATTGACATCATGTCCATCAACGGGTCCGAAATATCTCAGATTGAGGGATTCGAATAAATTGCTTTGGCTCAGCAAAAACGACTTCACCGTATTCTCGACCTTGGAAGCCACTTCTTGTGCATTCTTTCCAAACTTGCTAAACTTCCCAAGTAAGTTCCAGACTTCATCCCTCACTTTATTGTAGGTATGTGAAGTAGTGATATCTGTTAGATAGTCCTTGAGTGCTCCAACATTGGGATCAATGGACATGCAATTGTCATTTAAGATAATCAGTATGTTAGAATTAGCCACTCCTGCATGATTCATGGCCTCGAATGCCATGCCACCAGTCATTGCGCCATCGCCTATCACTGCGATGTGCTGTTTATCCTCAAGTCCTTTGAATTGAGAAGCAACTGCCATCCCCAAGGCTCCTGAGATCGAAGTAGAAGAATGCCCTACTCCAAAAGTATCATATTCACTTTCCTTCCTTTTAGGGAAACCAGAAAGTCCTCCATATTGTCTATTGGTATGAAAATCATCTCTACGACCTGTAAGAATCTTATGCCCATAGGCCTGATGTCCCACGTCCCATACAAGCTGATCATATGGCGTATGAAACACATAATGCAATGCCACAGTCAATTCTACAACCCCCAAACTTGCCCCAAAATGTCCACCATAGACTGAAACATTGTCTATAATAAACTGTCTCAATTCATCACAAATCTTAACAAGCTCACTTTGCGCATGCTTTTTAAGATCATCAGGACTATTAATATTGGCTAGTAACTCCCCAGGCTTTATCAACATTTATTTGTTTTAGTATTGATCTAACAATCGAACGGTTGAAATGTTCTATTGCTAATTGATAATTACTGTCATCCGAGTAAATTTTAAAAGGAACAAAAAAGTTCGATTATTATCAAATTTCAAGCTTTTTACTTCACAATGAAAAACACCCCTCTGTGTCTCCCCTCAAGGGGAGAATCGCGACTATCCCCTTGAGGGGATTATAGGGGTGTTTTTCTCACTGAAACACATAATAGTACGTTTTTTACTCGGACGACAGTAATTGATAATAGTCAATTTATACTCAATGTAACCGCAAAGCTACATATTTTTTTATAATTTCGGTTTTGACCACTGATCATTTAAAGTATTAGGAATATTGAGTTTTGAAATAAAATTGCCGCTATTTGAGGGCCCTTTTGATCTTCTTCTTTTTTTTATAGAAAGAGATGAACTAGATATTCAGAATATTCCAATCTCAAAGATAACCAATGATTTTCTGGACTACCTGCATAGGTTAGAAGACATGAACTTAGAGGTGGCTAGCGAATTCATCTTGGTAGCTGCTACCTTGATGAGGATCAAATCTAAATTATTACTTCCTCGCCCTACTTTTGATGAAGAAGGCAATGAAGTGGATCCGAGAGATGAGCTGATCAAACACTTACTAGAATACAAAAGATACAAGGAAGTTGTTGGTCAACTTGTCACCATGGAGGCCGGTGAATTTGAGAAAGAAAAACGAGGCAACATTGCCAAGGAGATCAAGATGCTCGCAGGTGCATCCAATGTTGAAGCAGAGCTTCAAGATGTCGATTTGTACAAATTGCTCAAAGTGTTTCAGAATGTCATGGGACGCTATGAGATAGAAAAGAATAAGCCCAAACATGAAGTCACACCCTATCCATACTCGATCTCAGGTCAAAAGAAAGTACTGCTAGACTTGCTTGTCAAGAAACCCAAGATGGCTTTCACTGAAATAATCACAGAAGACCCAACAAAAATTTTAGTGATATATAATTTCTTAGCAATTCTTGAGCTACTTCAACTGCAGTTGATCACCTTGAAACTCGGAGAAGGGTTTAATAATTTCTGGATTGAGAAGCTGGAGGGGGCAGAGGCTGTATTATAGCTATCCGGCATCAATAATAAAGACGGTAATTCATCGGAGAAATAGCTTTTAACTATTCTAAGTCATTCGCAAGTTTTCTGAGATAAAATCGAAGGAGAACTTGCGAAGTCTTTATCATAAAATTGATTTTCCCTATTGATTATGGTAGAGATTCCTGAATGACTTGTTCGGTAATAAAGCTGCACGTACAAATTTTAAACGCGATTTCCCTGGGCAATTCATTGAGGTTAAATGAAAAATCACCAAATTAGTAGTATGAACTTATCCAAGTACATAGAAATAGTGTCAAACAAAAGATTTGGGAAACCCGTGATCAAAGGGACTCGAATAACAGTGTCCGAAGTCCTAAATTGGCTCGCTAATGGCATGACTAAGCAGGAAATAATGAGTGACTTTCCTGAAATTAAGGAAGAACATATAAATGCTTCTCTTCTTTATGCAGCATCAAGAGAAAGTCACTTGGGTATCGCATCGTGAAACTCCTTTTTGATCAGAATATTTCATTTCGGGTTCTGAAGAAAATACAAGACATATTTCCAAATGCTGAACAAGCCAGATCATTAGGATTAGAGGATTCATCAGATGCTGAAATCTGGAATTTTGCAAAGGACAATGGATATACTATTGTAACTTTTGATTCAGACTTCTATGATTTTTCCCTCATTTAGGGAACACCGCCCAAAATCATTTGGATAAGGGCAGGAAATCAAACCACCAACAATATTGAGCAAATTCTGAGGCGACATCGTGAAAATATTGAGCATTTCATTTCAGATAAAAAACTTTCATGTCTTGAGATTATTGAAGACATTCATCAATAACAATTTTTTCCTCTTTATAACTTACTGTATGCCTAAAATTGTATTTACAGAGCCTAAGACGCTGATGATTTATAATAGGGAAGGGTTTAACAATTTCTGGATAGAGAAGTTGGAAGGGGCTGAGGAAGTAGTTGAGTAATTTTTCTGTCTAATAATAGAATGGCTGTATAAAACAAAAGCCACTCCTACTGGGAGTGGCTTTTTAAGTTACAAGATTTACTGTTAAATATTAGAAACTATATCTAATACCAAACTGCATCTGCCATCTAGAGCTAATTAATCCAGAATCATCCTTTGTCAATATATCTTCTTTATCAGAAATACCATCACTGAAACTAAAAGTAGGGATTGTTTCTCCTCCGCTACCAGTTATATTTCCTTCATAGTTCAACAATTCAATAGATGTGCCACTTCCATCAGGTGTCCCCCATCTATTACCCCAATCTTTGTTAAGAAGGTTTGTAAAATTGAAAATATCAAAAGAAAACTGAAGACTATGCTTCATTCCATTGTTTGCTTCAAGTGAAAATTCTTGGATAAATTTAAGGTCAATAATGTTTGTAAATGGAGTTCTCGCTTCATTTCTCTCTGCATATTTTCCTCTTCTTTCACTTAGATATTTGTCTCCAGCTATATAATTATTCAAGGCAGTCCACTGCTGTGCCGCAGTCGGCCCACCCGAAATATCAACCAGGTTGATATCGTTTTGAGTATTTGGAACAAAAATTAACGCTCTTTCACGGGAGTCTTCACCAGTCATTCTTCCTGAATTATAAGTGTATGAGAAAGGACTGCCAGATTGTCCATTATAGAATAATGATATGGTCGAAGCCATAAACCCAGCGTATTCCTTCCTGTATGAAATAGATGCTAATATTCTAGAAGCGGCATCAAAATCAGACCTGCCTACTGGAGCCGTATTACGTCCATCTATAGCATATACCCCTCTCCACTGAGATGAGTTTTGAGAAGATGTTCCTTCAAAAATTGAATTCGCCTTTCCAAAATTGTAAGAAACACTTGCGGACAGTCCGCTGTCAAATTGTTTTTGCAATGAGAACGTAGTATTCGTGGTATAACCTTTACTTGTATTAGAGCCTAGAATAATTCTATCATACGAACTATCAATACTTCCATTCGTGAAGATCGGTCTAGTATCCGGAGTACCCCCAAAGTTTTCTGTAGAAGGTGCAAGGTTTACGTTTTCGTAAAATACATTGTTTATTGTTTGCGTGTAGATAAACTCAGCCGTACCGATTATTCCTCCTGGAAGTTTGTGATCAACAGCAATACTTGTTCTCAGTACCTGTGGAAACTTAAAATCCTTAGCAAACAAATCCATTTGTCCCTGCGGAATATCATCAGTCCCTCCAAAGTCTCCCAAAGTAGGTTGATTAAGTGGGTCTGGATTGAAAGTTAGACCTGAAAACTGCCTAGTTCCACCAACTGTTGCGCCATTATTATTATACATTGCTCCAGGCCAAACAAAAGGAACCCTGCTTGTAAAGATTCCAATACCTCCTCGAATCTGTGTCGTTTGGTCTCCATTCAAATCATAATTCACACCGATTCTTGGTGCTATTAACAGCTGTGCGCTAGGTGCACTCCCAGCTTCTGCACCTTTCAAGTCATATCCAGCGGCCTCAATAGCAGGTGCTGCTGTAGAATTAAAATATCCATCATCCACGGGATCATCTAAGAACATGGGGATATCAAGTCTAATTCCAGCAGTAAGCTTTAACTTATCATTGATTTGAATTTCGTCTTGTACATAGAATCCAAGTTGCAATGCCTTGAACTGTGCAGCAGCATCTGTAGCATCTCCAGTTGTATTATCCACCAATGAATAACTTCTATCGAATTGTGTAGGAGTATTTGCTAAGAATCCCGCAATATCATCAAAACGATATGCTCCAAAATTTTGTCTTATAAAGACATTATTCATGTCGTAGTATTCGTTGTGAGTTCCGAATGTCCATGTGTGCTTTCCCTTGTAAAGGGTGAAGTTGTCAGTCAAAGTAAATATTGTTTGCTCAAGAAGGTTTCCGGTAGAAAACTGCTCGCTACCAAGCTCTATATCACCTGCACGAATGTCAACGTATGGAAAAGGGTTTCCTAGTGGATCTCTATTATCTTCTACACTTGTTCTACCTATAATTAACTTGTTCGACTTATTGTTGAAGTTACTATTTAGCTCAATTGCTGTTGAGTTAGTTTTAGAAGGAAAGAATACACCCGCGTTAGCAAATCTTATCCGAGAAGTAGATGATCTTGAAGGAGAAAAATTCTGCCCATTGTTATAACTGTGTCTCAATGTGATTTTATGATTATCATTGAGGTTGTAGTCAAATTTGACTAAAAACTTCTCAGCTTCCAACTCACTTTTAGTACCTTCAAATCCACCAGGATCATAGCCCATGGCATTCACTGCAGAGATTAAAGAATTAAGTTCTGCTCGAGTAACTCCTCCTCCATAAGTGTTAAAATCAAATGGTGATGGTGTTTCGTCTCTTTGAATCTCAGCATTTACAAAGAAAAATAATTTATCCTTGATTATTGGGCCACCAAGTCTAAATCCATAGGTCTTTGCGGTAAAGTTGTCAAGTTTTTCTCTTTCTGTACCGTCTACTTCCAAAAAGCCAGGCGTTTTACCCGCTAACGATTGATTTCTCATCAGGTAATATACCGAACCAGAAAAATTGTTTGTTCCACTTCTTGTTACAGCACTAATACTTCCTCCAGAAAATCCACCTAATGTCACATTATATGGAGAAACTGATACTTGAATTTGCTCCAAAGCATCCATACTTATAAGAGATAAACCTGAAATCTGTCCACCATTCTGTCCATTGCCAGCAAGTCCAAAGACGTCATTACTCGTAGCTCCATCAATAAATATTGAGTTAAACCTGTTGTTCGTTCCAGCAATAGAGATTCCTCCTCCAGATGTAAATGCAGCTTGCGGAGTTAATCTTACGAAATCGTTGATGCCACGAGATGCATTAGGCAACTCCATTAGTTGTTTTTCCGAAATAGTCGTCTCAGCCCCGTTTATGTTACCATCGAAAACCTCACCTTGACCTGATGTGACTACAACTTCTGCAAGTTGGGTTGCATCTTCATTAAGTACTACGTTAATTTTTTGAGTTTTCCCTAAAGACAGATAAATATCGTCTTGTGTAAAAGTTTGATAACCTATATAACTTATTGTGAGTTTATAAGGTCCTCCAACTTTCATGTTGGGGATACGCACAAAGCCTTCAGCATCAGAGATGTTGCCATAATTGGATCCTGTAGGTGTATGCACCATAACAACTGATGCTCCAGGGAGAACTTCCCCTTTACTATCAGTAATTTTACCATTAATTGAAGATGTTGTTACACCTTGCGCGAATGCGGCTGTGCTCATCATAGCGAGGACAAAGCATCCCAAAAATTTGAATAGTTTGTTTTTCATCATATAAATTGTTTTTAGTGATTCTGACTTATGTTACAAATGTAATATAACAGATTACTCGATAATTACCATTCAGAAAAGTTCATAATTATTTAATACTGTCGTCCGAGTAAATTTTAAAAGGAGCAAAAATGTTTGATTATACTCAAATTTCAAGCTTTTTACTTCACCATGAAAAACACCCCTCTGTGTCTCCCCTCAAGGGGAGAATCGCGACTATCCCCTTGAGGGGATTATAGGGGTGTATCCCCTTGAGGGGATTATAGGGGTGTTTTTCTCACAGAAATAAATACAGCATGTTTTTTACTCGGACGACAGTAATTATTTAACATTGAGTCTGATTTGGCTAAACAAAAATAATAAAAATTAGTCCTCAACAAAATTCGAAGGCGAAACCAATCAGGGCAAACCAACCTTACATGATATAGTATCTATTTCGAGGATCATATTGTTTCGAGAAGCTGGGAGTTGATGAATCTTGGAGAACCTTTAACCCGAATTATGATTCGATACGAGGAGTAATCAATCAGAGGCTCATCATTTCTTTGAATTTTGCAGATTGTCTTCTGCTCACCTCCACTTTGTCGCCTCCTTTGAGCTTGACCATCAATCCACCATTGAACCAAGGCTCGATGCTTTCCAGCCAACTCAAATTGATGATGTGCTTTCTGCTCGCTCTAAAGAAACTTCTTTCGTCCAGTTTTTCATCCAAGGCATTCAGTGACTTATGAATCATAGGTCTGTTTTTATCAAAAAACACCTTTATGTAATTGCCATCAGATTCGAAATACCTAATTTCTGACAAGCTCACGAACCAACATTTGTCGCCATCTTTCACAAAAACCTGATCATTCAACCCAAGTTTCTTGGCTTCATCTTTCGAATCACTAGACTTTTCCTTAGACTTAAGCTTACCAATGCTTTCTTCCAATCTCTCAGGCTGTATTGGTTTTTGCAAATAATCCAACGCATTGACTTCGAATGCTTTTAGCGCATACTCATCATAAGCTGTGGTGAAGATAACCTGAGGTGTAGCGTCAAGCATTTCAAGTAATTCGAAACCTGTTTTTCCAGGCATCTGGATATCTAAAAACAACAGATCAGGCTGATGCTGATTGATCAGTTCGAACGCCTCATCAGCATTGGCAGCTTCTGCTACAATTTCTATTTCCTTGTGATTTTCTAACAAGCTGGTCAATTCCTTTCTTGCCAATCTTTCGTCATCGATTATGATTGCTCTCATATTTGTTGGATTTGCGGAATGGTGATTTTAGTCAACACATTCTCTTCTGATTCATTTTCTATATTAAAAGTAGCGGACCCACCATAGATGAGTTTCAAGCGTTGTAAGGTGTTTTTAATTCCAAGCCCTCCTTCTGTCTTTTTCTTTTTTTCAGGGAAATATTGACCACTATTTCTGATTTCAATAGTTAGATCTTCATTTATCACTTCAGTTTTCAACTGAAGTTCTCCGCCTTCTTTGAGTTTTGCTACACCATGTTTGATTCCATTTTCCACCAGCGTTTGTATCATCATCGGTGGCACATTGAACTGATAAGACAAGTGATCTATGTCCAATGATGTATGAAGTCTCTCTTCATACCTCACATCTTCCAAACTTAAATAATCTTTGACTGTTTCGAGTTCTTGCTTGAAACTGATAAGCCGAGACTGATCTGTGCCTAACGATTTCCTCATAATATTACTCAATTGCGTAATTGACAGTTTCGATTTGTCAGGATTCTCATCCACTAGCGCCCTGATACTATTCAACGAATTGAATATAAAGTGGGGATTGAGCTGCGACTTCAGGTTGTCCAATTCCATTTGTCTAAAAGCAGCTTCATGCCTCAGAGATAAATTATATCTTTCAAAATATTGATATATAAAATAGAAAAGCGACCAAATAAAGATGATTAGTGCATTTGGTATGGCATTGCCCAGGACATGATCAATCCCCAACAATTCAGGATTATACATGTCAAGCAAATACGAAACACCTATCCTAATAGGATAAATTGGCAGAGCTATGGTAGCTGTAGAGATTAGGACTCGCGGAGTAAGTGAGATCATCGGCAATGATATCCAGTCCCATCTTTTGATGATGTATCTGTAAAAATGTGTCGCAATAAAGAAGAAAATAGCCTCTGCCAATAATGGAGCAAACTGCCTGAAACCAAAACTGGAAGATATGGTCAAATTGGCGACAACACTATTGATTAAAACATAGAAGCTCCATCCGACAATTTGAAAAGACCAATACAGTTTGTTTTTGTTCATAGATGATTGCTATCACTTTTTTTGCTTAGTATAAAGGTACTAGATTCTCTTAAATGATAGTTTTTCTTTTACATCAAAGGCAAATTATCAAAAGTAAGTGGGTCGATTGTCAAATTACAAGCCATCTGTACTTACCATATACAGAAATAGTATGACCGTACAGCCAATAAGCAACCATGACAATGCATCTAGGATCTTTTTGTATTGCCCCATCCAACCATCTCGAATCAACCCCATCAGCAAAAATGAAACTCCAGCCATCAAATACATAGTAAACTCCCAATAGTCTGGCTTTGACAGCTGATAGAATGCAAATACGACTAATAGCAATGCGGGAATATATTGTTTCTTAGCTGGCTTCTTTTCTTCCACTGATTTTCTGTTTTTTGAGTTTAAACTTAGGTGTAAACCTACGAATAATCAGCCGCGTTCCTCGATCATAAGTGAAGTAGTTCCATACCCAATTACTAAAAATTATTAATCGATTTCTTAGGCCTATGATTTGAACTAGGTGAATAAACATCCAAGTTAGCCAAGCCAGTAACCCTCCATAACTCACATTGCCAGGAAGATCTACCACTGCGCGATTTCGTCCGACTGTTGCCATCGATCCTTTATCAAAAAACTTAAAAGATTTTAATGGCTGATGACTCTCTATCGCTTTCAAGTTTTTCGCGAGAAGTTCTCCTTGTTGCATAGCCGCAGGAGCCATCATAGCATGTCCATTAGGAAATTCTGAAGTCTTCATTGTGGCTACATCTCCAATAGCAAAAACATTCTTATACCCTTGAACCAAGTTGTACTCGTCTACCAATATTCGACTCTTTTCGATAGCTTGTTCGCCAAGTCCATCTATCACATTTCCCATCACTCCGGCCGCCCAGATTACCGTATAGGTTTGAATAATTTCTCCGTTGCTTAATGTCGCTACTTCTCCATCAAAGTCAGTCACAAAACATTGGAGTCTTACATCTACATCAAATTTCTGAACATAGTCATAGGACTTAGTACTTGCTTTATCGGACATCGCAGCCAGTAATTTATCCTGTCCCTCAACTAAAATAATTCTCATCTGAGTTAGGTCAAGCTCCGGATAATCCTTAGGCAATACACTTCTTTTTAGCTCTCCCAATGCTCCTGCCACCTCCACCCCAGTAGGCCCACCTCCTACGATTACAATATTCATATGTCGCTCAAGATTAGAAGGATTTGTCTCGATTACAGCATTTTCAAAATTTTGAAGAATATGACTTCTCAGGTCAAGTGCTTGCGGAATTTGCTTTAACGGGAAAGCATTTTCCATGATAGATTTATTACCAAAATAATTGGTCTTGGAGCCAGTAGCTATCACAAGATAGTCATAATCAAGAATACCAATATCTGTTTGAATATGATTCAGTGTTGGATCTACATATTCTACAGTTGCCATTCTAAAGTAGAAATGCTTTCTTCCTTCTAGTTGTTTTCGCAAGGGACCCGCGATAGAATCTGGCTCAAGCCCCGCAGTCGCTACTTGATAGAGCAAAGGCTGAAAAGTATGGTAGTTATGTCTGTCAACCAATACCACTTCGAAATGTTTGTCATTGAGTTTTTGGGCTAGTTTGATTCCTCCAAAGCCTCCACCGATGATCACCACTCGCTTTAAATCTGAGAATGGAATGGGAATATTCTGTTTTGTGGACATGAAATTTTGTGATTACGTCATAAAGTTCAACATCATATACGGATGGATGAACTTTTTGTGCGGAAAAAACCTTTTATATGAAACCGAATTTTCATAGTTGATAATTTCAAGGTTTTGGTTGATAGAAAAGCCCCGGAGACGGGGCTTTTTTCATTTCATGTTGTCTAAAAACTTAAGTGCATTCGCGCCAAGGTTGTCGGACAAAATCTTCCGATACTCAACGCTTCCAACAAAGCCTGAATTCATGAATTCATTCAAAATAAGTGCCCAATCATTACTTCTGGGCATAATGATTCCAAATTTTTCAGCACTCGAGTCTCCTCCGGGATGGCGTTTGATAGGCTTGTTTGACTTGATGGCATCAAGATAATAGGTGAAATCAAGATTGGCGAATTTTTTGGAATCAGCTAATATCCTTTCAGATACCAAACCGAATGATGATACATATTCGATCTTCAATGCAGGAAAGTGATTCGCTTTGACATCTAACAGGAACTTTTCATTGGTAGAATTTTTAACAGTGACAGCTGTCATCCCTGCAAAAACATTTGCAATTTCTGAAAGCTTATTCATTGTCCCCACGGATTTATTTGTTAAAATCATTCCGATATTGGTAATATAAGGCACACTAAAATTGTATTGTTTTTTACGTGCCTCGGTAATCGTGGTATTACTCAATCCAAAGACACCGCCATTAGCACCTTTCACCTCATTTAGGAAATAGGTGAAGTCATCTGGTTTTGTTGATTTGTAGGCAACTGTGATGCTTATCCCGTGCTTAGTTTTTACATAGTCAATAAATTTACCCATTAAGTCAACGCAGATACCCTGCACATTTCCAGAAGCGTCTTTAGCAACAAACCCAGGGGCTTCGGCATAAGTATAAACTACATTGGCTGATTTTTTCTGTTTCGCTGATGCGTAAGTATCTCCTTTCAACTGCGCCTGAGAGATGAGGCTCACACAAACAATGGATAGCACAAATAGGTATTTTTTCATAATGCTTTGAGGTTAAAATTAATCAGGAGTCAATCTAGCCTATTGGATTGAAATATTTCGTTCAATCTGACCGCATTCCCTACATGTGCAGTTCTGCTTTCAGGAATTTCGCAGTATAGCTTTCTTCAATTTTGACAATCGCCTCCGGAGTGCCCTGAGCAACAATCATCCCTCCTTCATCGCCACCTTCAGGACCAATATCTATGATATGGTCAGCAACTTTTATGACATCAAGATTATGCTCAATGATTAGCACCGTATTCCCTTTGTCTACTAGTCGTTGGAGCACATCCAATAGATGTCTAATATCTTGAAAATGAAGGCCTGTTGTAGGTTCATCGAGAATATAGAAGGTCTTGCCAGTATCCTTTTTAGAAAGTTCGGTAGCCAATTTCACACGTTGTGCTTCACCTCCAGACAGGGTGGTGGCATGTTGACCAAGCGTGATATAGCCTAGCCCCACATCATTCAGGGTTTGTATTCTTCGAGCTATTTTTGGTTGTTTCTCAAAAAATGGCACTGCCTCCTCCACGGTCATTTCAAGAATATCAGAAATGGACTTCCCCTTAAACCTCACTTCGAGCGTTTCACGATTATAGCGCTTGGCTTTGCAGGTTTCACAATGCACATGGACATCTGGAAGAAAATCCATTTCGATTAATTTGAGCCCCGCACCCTCGCAAGTCTCACATCTGCCTCCTTTGACATTGAACGAAAAGCGACCGGGCTTGTAGCCTCGGATCTTTGATTCGGGTAATTGTGTGAACAACGACCTGATATCAGAAAACACTCCAGTATATGTCGCTGGATTGGACCGAGGAGTTCTTCCTATTGGAGATTGATCTACTTCGATCACTTTATCCAGGTGTGCTAGTCCTGAAATCTTCTTGTAGGCAAGTGGCTCTTTTCGAGATCTATAGATGTGTTGATTAAGAATAGGAAATAATGTATCATGAATCAAAGTCGACTTCCCGCTCCCAGAAACACCAGTTACACAGATCATAGTTCCCAATGGAATTGTGAGCTTCACATCCTTTAGGTTGTTACCAGTAGCTCCTGTAAGCTCCAATTTATTACCATTACCTTTCTTGCGTGTTTTTGGTATTTCTATACTTACTTTATTCTCTAAGTAGTCAGCTGTCAAGCTGCGCTGTTGTAAAAACTCTTGTGGAGTCCCTGCCGCGACTATCTGCCCACCATGTCGTCCAGCTCCCGGCCCAATATCGATCACGTAGTCAGATGCCAACATCATGTCTTTGTCATGTTCTACTACGATCACCGAATTGCCCAAGTCACGTAGATCTTGAAGTGCCTTGATCAACTTCACATTGTCTCGCTGATGCAGCCCAATACTTGGTTCGTCAAGAATATACAATACCCCCACCAGTTGTGTTCCGATCTGAGTAGCCAATCTGATCCGCTGTGCTTCTCCTCCAGATAAAGTTCTCAATGGTCTATTGAGATGCAAATAATCAAGTCCGACATCCAAAAGAAACCCAATCCTCTTACGTATTTCTTTAAGCACTTCTACCGCTATCAATTGCTGTTTATCAGTCATTCTTGACTCCAGCCCAACAAACCACTTACCAAGAGATTGAATATCAAGCCTTGCGAGTTCGGCAATATTGGTGTTGTCTATCTTGAAGTGAAGTGACTCTTTCTTCAATCTATCTCCATGACAATCATGGCAGGTATTGACAATAGTAAAGTCTTGTACCCACTTCTGAATCTTATCTGAGCCCTCCTTTTTTTGACGCTCCAAAAATTTAATGATTCCATCAAAATTTGTCTGCCATTCTTCTCCTGGGTATTTTTTGGAAGCGACTTCTACTGGCTCATCATCTCCATAAAGAAGGACATGAAGAACTTCTTCGGAGAATTTATTGACTGGAGTAGTCAAGCTAACTTTATATCTCTTGAGGATGGCTTCTATTTTTTTAAATATCCAGATATCACGGTATTCTCCTAGTGGCAAGATGGCTCCTCGACTAATACTCAGTTTCTTATCTGGGATGACAGTGTCTTCTGTGATTTCCTCGACTTTGCCCAATCCGTTACAAGTTGGACAGGCTCCATATGGCGAATTGAAAGAAAATGAATTGGGGGCAGGTTCGTCATATGACAATCCTGTAGTGGGATCCATCAAGTATTTCGAGAAATGATGTGTATTCCCAGCTTCATCCAAAACCATGATTACTCCTTTACCCTCTTTAAGAGCGGTGGCAATAGATTGGCCAATACGGAATTTATCAGCACCCTCTGTAATAATTCTATCAACCACGATCTCTATATCATGAGTCTTGTATCGATCAACCTGCATTTTAGGAACTAGCTCTTGCACTTCTCCGTTGATTCTCACCTTGGCATATCCTGCCTTGCGTACTTGCTCAAACAGCTCCCGATAGTGTCCTTTTCTACCTTTGACGATAGGTGCAAGAATGGATAATTTCTTTCCATCAAAATTCTTCAACAAATGGGTCAATATCTGATCTTCGGACTGTCGCACCATTTTCTCGCCTGATATGTAAGAATAAGCCTCCCCTGCCCTTGCAAATAGCAACCGCATGAAGTCATATATCTCTGTCACTGTTCCTACCGTGGACCTGGGGTTTTTTGAAGTTGTTTTTTGCTCAATGGAAATCACTGGGCTCAGCCCGTTGATTTTATCTACATCAGGTCGCTCCATGTTTCCAATAAAAGCACGCGCATATGCTGAGAAACTCTCCATATATCTTCTCTGACCTTCGGCATAAATAGTATCAAATGCCAACGAAGACTTCCCACTTCCACTTATGCCTGTAATCACTACCAGTTGATTGCGCGGAAAAGAAATATCAATATTCTTGAGATTGTGCTCACGTGCCCCTATGATTTCGATTTGATCATGACCAGTAAGGTCGATTGGCGGAGTGATTGTCGCTTGGCTCATTCAGGTAAATATATTCGTCAACGGAATTTTGCCAAAAGTAGATATACTAGAATTAAGAGCAAAGGTTTAGCCAAGTTTGAAGTTTAAAGTTTAAAGTTTGAAGTTTAATTAACCTTAAACATGGAACTTTAAACTTCAAACTTCAAATCAATGATCTCTTTCAACTCTCTGGTATTATAAGCCATCATTTTTACACCTACATTTCTAAGTCGATCCTCATGTCCTTCAACAATATGACTCCCAGCCAAAAGACCAACTACCTGCATATCAGCTGACAAGGCAGCAGTTGCCCCGCTGATGCTATCTTCGATTACCAGACAATCCTTAGGATTAACGCCTAGATTTTCAGCTGCAAAAAGATATATTTCTGGAGATGGTTTTGGGTTTTGTACTTGCTCAGATGAGTAAATATTAGGTCCAAAATAATGGAGCGCATCCACTTGAGTTAATGAACTCTGAATTTGACCAAGGTCGCTATTTGAGACTACAGCTTTAGGAAAATGAGTCACATTGTCCAGCAAGTCAAGTATTCCTTCAATCGGTCTTAGCTGCTTAAGCTTAAGTCGCTCCATGTTTGAAGTTACCTTCTGTACAAAATTATCAGGCAGAGGCATTTGGTATTGATCAGACAAAATGGTTTTCAACCCAGAGAACGTTTTACCAGTGCAGTTAGTAAGATACTGACCAATGGTAATGGGTATTTCATAATAATTCAACTCATCAACCATTGCTTTAGCTGCAATAATCTCACTATCTATTAATACGCCATCGCAATCGAATATAAGCTGCTTCATTCTATATTGTTGTTACCTCAATTTCTTGATGCATTATGTTTATTTTTTCGCTATATTATATGCTCAATCAATCCAATTTCTACAACAATAGCTCACCAAGAATAGCACAAAACATTTTCATTAAAAAAATTGTTGTAGTACAAACCAACATGACAACTATGGAAACTCCAAATGCATCAATTGACAAGGTAGCTATCCGCTACGGTTTGATCATCGCTGTTTTTTTGATCGCCTTCTTTCTGATTATGAAGTTGACTGGACTGGCATATATTTATGAGTTGCGTACGCTCAATTTTTTCATCCTTGCCATTGGCGTGTACAAGGCTATGCGGCATATCAAATCAAATAATGTCAGTTTTAGTTATTTCACAGGACTTGGAACAGGATTTTTGACTTCAGCAATTGGCTTACTTATTTTTGCCATATTTCTGTTTATCTACACCAATATTCTCGATCCCGACTTCATGATCCATTTGCAAAAAAATGCCCCCTTTGGAGAATATCTCAATCCTTACATCGCTTCATTTATTATATTCTTTGAAGGCTCCATTTCGGGGCTTATCCTCTCATTTGGCCTTATGCAGTACATGAAAGAAAGCCATATGACAGGAGATTCAGAAGTGATCTAACAACAAGATTTTTTAGAACTGCCAACATTCTTAAAAGCTATTTACAAATCTGCCAGATCGTACCGAACCATTGAGGTTGAATTGTCCAACTTCTCACTATACACCTCTCCCTCATGTTCAAAATGAATTAAGTTGGCCTGATCATCATATAATTCGAGCAAGGTCATATTTGTTATTTCGAGCGTTTTCAACTTCTTGACATCCTCCACTTCCATGAATACCCAAAGAGCCTCTCCTTCCACTTCATGCCCCAAGTAATTCGTTGTTTGGCTTTTTTCATTTACCTTCAAAAGAACATTATTGACAAAATATTTATTAAGTACTTGATTTCTATCCACTTCATTAAGCTCCAATATTTCAAGTGCCTCATTTTTTTCAAGTAGTCGTATATGTTTTTCCAAATCGTCAACGAAGATATGCATACTCATCTCAATAGCTTTAGACTCTTTATCGTATTCCACCTCAGTAACTGTCACATGCATGGGATGCTTGAACCCCATGATCAACAAAATTACCGCTAGTATAGCCAGTTTATGCTTTTGTATAAGTTCTGTTCTCATTTTCATTCTTTTCTGTTTCATTTGGAGTTGGTCGTTGTTGATCATCTTACCGCAAAAGAGCAATTTGCTTTTATTTGAGGTTCAAAATTAAAAAATTATTATTGGACCAATACAATTTATTGATGTGCGGTTATTTTATAGTTTCGCTAATAGAGATTAAACATTAATGTCAATATTCTTCACATATTTCGAACTTGGTTATGATCATATACTAGATATCAAAGGATACGATCACATACTATTCGTGCTTGCATTATGTGCAGCGTATAAATTATATGACTGGAAGAAGATCCTCATCCTAATCACTGCCTTCACTATCGGCCACTCATTGACCTTGGCACTTTCCGTATTTGATCTAGTCTCGATTAGTTCAAATCTTATTGAATTTCTTATTCCACTGACGATATTATTTACCGCCATTTCCAATATATGGAAAAGTCATCAGCCAATAACGAAATACAAAACCCGAGCCAACTATGCTTTAGCATTATTTTTTGGGTTGATTCATGGTTTAGGGTTTTCCAATTATCTAAAAATGCTTTTGGGAAGGGATAAAGAGATTATAGGGCAATTATTTGGCTTCAATGTAGGGCTTGAAGTTGGTCAGCTACTGATCGTAATCTTCTTCCTGATAATTTCATTTATATTCACACAATTTTTGAGGGTCAAAGATCGCGATTGGAAACTAATAATTTCATCAGCAATCGCAGGTATCTCTCTAATAATGGTAATAGAAAGTGGGTATTGGAGTAGTTGACAATAATAAACAAAACAACAATAAATTAACTAACATAAAAATGATGAAAAAATTACTAACACTTATGCTAGGTCTGGTAGTTGTCGCAGCTGCATATGCGCAGCAAGATGCTCAGCCATGGAAACAGAAATTTGAGCAGCTAGGCACTACTTTGCCAACGCCAAATAGCTATCGTACCGGTTCGGGAGCCCCAGGTAAAAATTATTGGCAGCAAAAAGCGGACTATGTTATTGATGTGACTTTGGATGATGAAAAACAACAGATCCTCGGTACTGAAAAAATCACCTATACCAACAATTCTCCTGACCAACTTTCCTATCTGTGGATTCAGTTGGATCAGAACGTAAGAGAGGCAGGGACCAATAAAATTAAGACACGTACCACTACATTAAAAGATTCGCTTTCTGCTAAAACTATTGCAGGTAGATTGGGAACATATGACTACGATGGTGGGTTCAAAATCAAGTCGGTAAAAAGTGCCAATGGTAAGTCTCTAAAAACTACCATCAATAAAACAATGATGCGCATTGATTTACCAACAACATTAACAACAGGAAATACTTTTACATTCTCCATTGAGTGGTGGTACAACATCAATGACCGCATGACTCAAGGTGGTCGGGGTGGATATGAATATTTCCCCGAGGACGACAATTATAACTACACGATTGCTCAGTGGTATCCACGAATGGCAGTGTATGATGACACCAATGGCTGGCAAAACAAACAGTTTCTAGGTAGTGGAGAGTTTGCATTGACTTTTGGTGATTTCGATGTCAATATCACCGTTCCTTCTGACCACATTATTGCATCAACCGGTTCATTGTTGAATGCCAAACAAGTATTGACGAAAGATCAAATGGCTAGATTCGAACAAGCCAAATCTTCGTTCGACAAGCCTGTCATCATCGCAACCCAAGCAGAAGCCATAGCACGCGAACAAACAAAGTCAACCAAAAAAGTGACTTGGAAATACCATGCAGACAATGTGAGAGACTTTGCATTTGCATCCTCAAGAAAATACATATGGGATGCTCAAGCGGTGAAAGTAGGTGACAAAACACCTCTTGCAATGTCATACTATCCTAAGGAAGGCAATCCACTTTGGGAACAAGAATCAACAAAAGCAGTGAAAAATACTTTAGAGACTTATTCTAAATACACCATTGATTACCCTTATCCTGTGGCTATCTCCGTACATGCTGCTTCTATTGGTATGGAATACCCAATGATCTGCTTCAACTTCGGTCGCCCAAACACAGATGGAAGCTACTCTGACAACAAGAAATACCGTATGATAGGTGTGATTATTCATGAAGTAGGTCACAACTTCTTCCCAATGATCATCAATTCCGATGAAAGACAATGGACGTGGATGGATGAAGGACTAAATACTTTTGTCCAGTACCGCACTGAGCAAGAGCAGTATGTGGATTTCCCATCGAGAAGAGGCCCCGCTTTAAATATTACCAACTATATGAAAGGAAATCAGACTTTCATTAGGCCTATCATGGTCAATTCTGAACAGATACAACAGTTTGGAAACAATGCTTATGGCAAACCGGCAACCGCGCTAAATATTTTGAGGGAGACTATTATGGGACCTGAATTGTTCGATGTGGCATTTAAAGAATATGCTAGAAGATGGGCATTCAAACACCCCACTCCAGCAGATCTGTTTAGAACCTTAGAGGATGCATCAGCAGTAGATTTGGACTGGTTCTGGAAAGGATGGTTCTACAGTACGGATTATGTCGATGTCAACTTGGATGAAGTGAAGTGGTTTAGATTAAAGGACACAACAGAAGGTATCGAAAACAAAGGGAAAAATGTCAAGAAGGGAGACTTATCTGCTAAAAACAATAAAGATGGTAAAGCAACAGATTTCAGCAATGGTTTTGAAGAGATCACTGTTGTAGACACTCCTGATCGCTTTTATGGTGAATACAAAAATAGAATTGATGACAAAGCAGTGCGACAAAAGCTTGCAGATAAAAATCTGTATGAGTTGAAGTTTAAGAATGAGGGGGGACTGGTTACCCCATTAATTGTTGAGTTCACATTCAAAGATGGTTCAAAACAAATCGAGCGAATTCCGGCTGAGATATGGAGGAAAAATGAATATGAGGTCTCTAAAGTTTTTGTCTTAGATAAAGAAGTCGTCAACATCATGGTCGATCCCAATTTGGAAACTGCGGATACCAATATTGAAGATAACGTGTTTCCTAAAATAATAAGGCCCTCAAAGTTTGATGAGTTCAAAGGGAAATCTGGAAAATAATCTATAGTATTACCTTCCAAACCATTGGGTTGCCAGCACGTATAGTTAGTGTCTCTAAGAAAACACCTCAAAATCAAAAATGTTGCTTTTCGCGATCTTTCAATTTATTTCTAATCGATTGATGCTCAGGCATCAACTCATAGAAAGAAAATTGAAACCTCATCGAAAATCATTCATTTTGTGAAAGATGACCTGTTTTCTTAGAGACACTAGTTAGCAACCCTTTTTTCTATCTTCAAACGACTATGAATACATTTGGCAACATACTTTGGATCATCTTTGGCGGCTTTATCATCTTCCTACTTTATCTATTCGGCAGTATTGTGCTATTCATTAGTATTATTGGCATTCCTTTTGGCATCCAAACACTCAAAATGGCGATGCTATCTTTGTCTCCATTTGGAAAAGAAGTAAGTCATGGAGAAAGAGCTGGGGGATGCCTTTATATTATTGTCAATATCATTTGGGTCTTGGTAGCGGGCATAGAATTAGCAGTTGTACACTTAGTATTGGCAGTACTTTGTGCAATCACGATCATCGGGCTACCCTTTGCGCAACAACATATCAAACTAGCAATGATAGCACTTGTGCCGTTTGGAATAGACATCAAAGAGGCTAAAAATTAATTTTTCAAATACATTCCTGTTCCCTTAAACTTAAAAGGTCACATACTATCTAATATTCAGTATTCAAGGGACTATTATTTAAGAAATAGTTGTTATTTAGAAGTTAGCATTCATAATTGCCGTTTTGAAAAAAATCACAATATCGCTCCTACTCACTGCGCTTCTTAGCACAGTCTCTGCTCAGAAAGTAGCTCTTGTGCTAAGCGGTGGTGCGGCAAAAGGGCTCTCTCACCTTGGTGCTATTAAAGCCCTTGAAGAACATAACATACCTATTGACTATATAGTAGGTACTTCTATGGGAAGTGTCGTTGGATCTTGCTATGCAGCAGGTTTTTCTGTAGAACAAATTGAAGAGATCCTATTGTCAGAAGAATTTCAAAAGTGGGTAAAGGGAGAGATCAGAAACGAATTTAACTATTATTTCAACAAAGAAGAAGATAATGCTGCATGGGTCAATATAGACTTTTCGATAGATTCATCGTTGAACACAACAATCAACTCTAGTCTGGCTAATGACCTGTCCATCAATATAGAGTTGGTAGAAAGGTTTGCGAGAGAATCCTTAGTCGCCAACTACGATTTTGACAGCCTTTTCATTCCATTTCGCGCAGTAGCGTCAGAAATATTCACTCAAAAGACGGTGGTATTAAAATCTGGGTCTCTGGGTAAAGCCGTAAGGGCCTCATTATCTGTTCCATTTTTTTATCGTCCCATCAAAATTGATAATCAATATCTCTTTGATGGTGGGATATACAATAACTTCCCGGTTGATGTCGCCAAAGAAGAATTCAATCCAGACGTAATCATTGGTGTAAATGTATCAACAAAGACGTTCGAAGAATACCCATATGAGCAAGATGACAAGCTTATCAGTCAAGCGGTCGTTTATATGATGATCGATAAGTCTGAGCCGTCTAGTGTTGGTGAATCCGGCATTTACATACAGCCAGATTTATCTCGCTATTCCTCTTTGGATTTTGACAAAGTCAAAAGTATGATCGATAGTGGGTACACTACTACTATAAGACATATTGACGAAATCAAATCTAAAATTACCGTTAGATCAAACCCAGAAGCCATTATAGAAGCCAGACAAAAATTTTTAAAGCAAAGACAAGATTTGACTTTTGGTGGCATTAAGTTCCATGGGTACAATTCCAAACAACGTACTTACATTAGAAAAATGTTTGGTCAGAAAACAGGTACCTACACTAGTGAAGAAATCAAAACTGGCTATTATAAATTGGTTTCTGAAGACTACTTCAAAACTGTTTACCCAGACATCGTGTATGATTCCATCAATAATCATTTTGACTTCCACCTCTATGGCCGGCCGCGCAATAATTTTGGCGCAGGATTGGGCGGGCTGATTTCAACAAGAAATATCAGTCATGTCTTTTTGGGATTAAATTATTATCGTTTTGATAAATTCTTCTCGAAGACTAACGCAAACGTATATGCTGGCAATTTTTACAAATCGGCCTCTGTTACTTCTAAGTTTATGCTTCCAGGCCGAAAACGAATATATTTTGGTCCAGAATTCCTATACAACCGCTGGAATTTTATCAACATCAACGAACTGCTTCTTAAGGATTCCAAAAAGACTATTGTCGACATGGTGGACAGATATATAGGCTTGAATATGGGCATGCCTGTAGGTGCTAAATATAAATTGACAGCGAGTTTTGCTGGGTTTAACAACAATAATGAATTTAGTAATACAACAATCATCAATTCGACAGACACCTTGGACGAACAAAAAATAAAGGGGTTAAAATATCGGCTTCGTTTATCAACAAGTACATTGAATCGACCTCAATATGCCTCCTCAGGCAAGGCTATTGATGTGAAATTTACCTATTATGACCTCTCCGAAAAATATGCGCCTGGAAATACCTCGACTATAACCAATCCACTTGAGACCTCACACGAATGGGTGCAAGCGAAACTCAAAATAGAACAATACTTTAATGTAGGCAATTCCTATTCATATGGATATTTATTAGAATCTGCATTTTCCAACCAACAAGACTTTGCCACATTTACTGGGACGATCATTAATACACCTGCTTTCAATCCATTGTCTGACAGCAGATCACTCATTCTCCAAAAATTAAGAGCTTATAATTATGTGGCAGTAGGTGGTAGAAATGTAGTATCGCTTACTTCCAAAATTGATTTTAGATTGGAAGGCTATTTATTCAAATCTCTCAATCAGATCATTTCCAGTAGCACCCAATCCGTACAAGAAGAACCCTTCTCCTTTAAAGATATTTTTTTATCAGGAACAGCAGGATTAATATACCATAGTCCGATTGGTCCCATTGCCGCAAATGTCAATTATTATGACGATCCAGAAAACCAATTTGGCCTTTTTATTCACTTTGGATACGTTCTATTTAATAAGTCTGCTCTCGATTAGACATAAGTCACTTATATAATGTAAGATATCACTAAAAAAAAACATTTTTTTAAGTATGTTTACCATACCAAAACGTTGTTTGTTATCAACATATGAACCTATGACTAGACACTTACTTACATTTATATTGTCATTTGTCGCAATTGTGAGCGTAAATGGCCAAAGTATTCAATGGGCTTCCGAAGTACTCGACTTCTCATCGGAGCTTACTCCCATCCAATATTCTGCACAACAAATTCTAGGCAAACCCAATGTTTTACCTGCTGGAGGTGAAAATCCAGGGGCATGGACTCCTGATAGAGCCAACAGAAAAGATTTTATCAAAGTGGGTTTTGAAACGCCAATTAATATTCGACAAATAGCGATTGCTGAATCTTACAATCCAACTGCTATTTATAGAGTGTTGGTCTATGATGAAAAAGGAACTGAATATGAGGTAAATACTTTCAATCCGAAGCCTGTTCCGCTCAAGGCTCGTGTGATGAATGTATTTATTGAGAACACGCCCTACAAGGTGGCTGCTGTTAAGGTAGAATTTGATGGTGCTGCGGTACCGGAATATTATAGTATTGATGCAATCGCAATATCTGATTCTGATATTCCTATTGTCGCAACGATTGACATTCCTGAGCTACTCAATGCCGGTCTGATCATCGAACGATTGAACGAAAATGTCAACAGCGAATACAAAGAATTCAAACCACTTCTTTCGCCTGACGGAAAAGTGCTTTACTTCAGTAGAAAAAACCACCCAGAAAATATTGGCGGAGTAGCAGATAGTGAAGATATCTGGTATTCGGAGAAGAATGAAGAAACTGGAGAATGGGAGAAAGCCAAGAACATTGGACCTACACTTAACAATGCTGGACCAAACTTTGTGAGTTCTGTTACACCTGATGGCAAGACTGCTGTACTACTATTGGGAAATAGATACTTGGAAAATGGCAAAATGGTAGCTGGATTATCTATGAGCAACAATCAAAACGGTGAATGGACAAAGCCTACAACTGTCAATATTGAAAATGACTACAACTATTCTGAAAAAGCGAATTACTACCTCACTAATAATAGAAAAGTCCTTTTGATGTCTGTAGATAGAGAAGATACCAATGGAGGAAGAGATTTATATGTGAGTTTTTCTCAAGACGACAGTGTTTGGACAGAACCACTTAATATTGGTAAGCAAGTCAACACAGTGGGAGAAGAATCTTGCCCGTTCCTGGCAGCTGATGATAAAACCTTATACTTTTCTTCGAGTGGATATAGCGGATTTGGGGGTAGCGATATTTATGCAACAAAGAGGTTGGATGATACCTGGACTAACTGGAGTATTCCTGAAAATTTAGGAGAGACGATTAATTCAGACCAAGAAGATTTGTTTTTCAATATCCCAGTCACTAGTGAACATGCTTATTACTCTAGAGGTGTAAGTGAAGAAGATGCAGATATTTATCGTATTCCTCTTCCTATTTTCGTAATGCCAGAAAGAGTAATAGCAGTAAGTGGTCAGTTGCTTGATTCCAAAACAGGCAAACCAATAGAAGCTAAAGTAATCTACGAGAGATTATCTGATGGTAAAGAAATAGGTGTTGCTTCTTCTGACCCAACCACTGGAAAGTATGAAATGATCCTGCCAGAAGGTGAACTTTATGGTTGGAGAGCAGAAGCTGACGGCTATATTTCTGAAAGTCAAAACTTGGATTTGAGGAACATAGAAGGCGATGCGAAAACTGTCTCGCATAAAGATTTGAAACTGGTACCAATAGAACAACAAGCTATTGTGACACTTAACAATGTATTCTTTGCCTTTGATAAGGCCGTGTTGCGTTCTGAGTCCAAACCTGAACTAGATAGATTATCAGGCATTCTATCGAAAAGAGGAACAATGGTCATCGAAATAGCTGGGCATACTGATGCTACTGGTCCAGAAGAGTACAATCTTCAGTTGTCAAAAAGAAGAGCTACTACTGTCTATAATTACCTTGTAAATAGCGGCATCTCTAAAGATAAAGTTTCGGTCAAATACTATGGCGAGTCTCAACCAGCTAGTACCAATGAGACTAGAGATGGACGCACGAAGAATAGACGTGTGGAATTCAAAATAGTTTCTGAATAATCAAAGTGGCGTGAAAATTGAAATGTTTTCATAAATAACTAAGATCATCATGAGAAAAATTGCATCCATCATTCTATTAAACCTATGTTCAGTCATAGCATTTGGTCAAATTGACCCAGTACTAGTGACTGGAATTGTAATTGATTCAGAAACCAAAGAGCCTGTGAAAGCACGCGTTTATTACGAAAGTCTCCCTTACGGAAGTAAAGTAGGCCTTTTCAACAACACCGCTTTTGAGTTTACAATGGAAGGCGGAGATGCCTATGAGCTTACACTTAAGTCTCAAGGATATCTGCCAATGAATGTCAAAATCAATGCAAATGATGCGGATAGCACCCGTGCGATAGAAAGAACGTTTGAAATGACTTCCAATGGGATTGGGAAAGTGATGACCCTTGAAACACTTACTTTCGCTAGAGGGGATAGTAAAATCACAAAGTCTGCTTATAACGAACTTGACCTCTTGGCTAGCTCAATGGTTCAAAATCCTAATATGGTGATTCAATTAGAAGGTCACACGGATTTTAGAGGAGATAAAAAGCTCAACCTCGAATTATCGAAAGACAGAGTAGAAGCCACGAAGAGTTACTTGGTGAAAAAAGGAGTAAATAAGAAAACTATTCTGGTAAAAGCTTTCGGTGGGACTCAACCACTGAGCAGAGGCAATGATGCAGAGTCAAGATTAAAAAATAGACGTGTCGAAGTCCGAATCATTCAAAATTGATTTCACTGAATATCAACGTAAAAAAATGAGGCTGTCTCAAAAGCCAACACGTCATTCAGAATCTGTCTGTCCGATAGGCAGGTGAAATGAAAAATCTTTAATTACTCCTTACAAAGAGTGAGATAGATTCCACGCTTCGCTCTGAAAGACGTACTTTAAGGGCTTTTGAGACAATCTCATTTTTTTGTTCAAAATCACAGAATGCTAAACAACATTAGATGTCGGTAATTGTATCCATGGATGCCTCAATAGAAACGGAGGTAGCTACCCTTTTTCAACTTCAAAAGGCGAGAAGTTTTGAGTTAAAAACAAGCACCACTAAGCAAAGAATTAACAAACTTAATAAGCTGGAAGATTGGATAATAACCAACCGCGCAGATATACAGAAGGCAGTTTTTGAGGATTTTAAAAAACCTGCAG
>Ga0209634_1000434_pt1 | contig 32705 bp, 34 predicted proteins | sample LinPmetageLP40_FD_184043 | JGI IMG/M metagenome (GOLD analysis project Ga0209634, IMG submission 184043) | Marine viral communities from the Pacific Ocean - LP-40 (SPAdes) (version 2) | ecosystem: Environmental > Aquatic > Marine > Oceanic | place: Pacific Ocean | collected 2010-08-26 | reverse complement strand
CGGTCAGGGCCGAAAAAACGGCCATGGTCTGCTGCACCATCAGGATCGGCGCATAGGCGATCGATACCGCGATCTCCAGCAGGAGCGAGCCGGTGAATTGCCACGTCCCCCCCATCCGCGAGACCGGCGTGCCCGAAGCGATCAAGGCAGATGCCCCGACCAGTTTCGGGGCAAGCAACAGGGCATACATCGTGACCATCAGCCAGACGTGGTTGATGGGACTCATCTCGGGCCAGTTCGGCATCATCGGGTTCTCGGGCGAGAAGTAGTTGATGACGGAACGGTCTGCGGACACGCCGATCACAGCCCAGAGCGCCAGCAGCAGGAACCACAACGGCGACAGCAGATACCCCATCGCGCCATGGAACATGTGGAACCGCGACAGCGCATGCAGACCGCGCGTGCCCAAGAGACCAAGGTGTTGCAGATTACCGCGACACCAACGCCGGTCGCGCAGAACGTGGTCGATCAGGGTCGGCGGCGTTTCTTCGTAACTGCCGCGCAGACGCGGCAGGAACCGGACCGACCAACCGGCGCGGCGCAAAAGGCCAGCCTCGACGAAATCATGGGACAGGATCAGGCTATCGCGTCCGCGCAGGCCCCGGACATGCGGCAAACCGGCGGACGCGGCAAAGGCGGCGGTGCGGATAATGGCATTGTGGCCCCAGTAATTGCCCTCGCGTCCCGTCCAGCGGGCCAACCCCTCGGCCAGGGCGACGCCATAGATCGAGTTTGCGAATTGTTGGCTGCGGGCAAACAGACTGCGGGCCCCGATCAGCTGCGGAAACGACTGGATCAGTCCGGCGGACGTATCACGTCCCATTGCATCGGCCAGCGACCGGATCGCCTGCGCGGACATGAGGCTGTCGGCGTCCAGCACCAACATGGCGTCATGCGCGCCGCCCCATTGCGCCACCCATTGCGCCAGATTTCCGACCTTCCTGTCAGTGTTCTGCACCCGGCGTCGATACCAGACACGAACATCCGGCAGTCCTGCGCGGATCGCGGCATAGGTGGCCTCTTCCTGCGCGGCGCGGACCGGATCGCGGGTGTCCGACAGAATATAAAGCGACCAGCGATGCGCGCCGGGGGCGGCGGCCAGACGTTCCAGCATGGCGGCGGCATTGCCGAACACGTCCCACGGCGCTTCCTCGTGCACCGGGACCAGAAGGGCCACATCCAGCGGCTTGATCGGGCCTTCGTCGGGCAGCATCCGGCTGAACAGTGCGCCCGACCCCGCCAGCACGGTGACGAAAGTCAGCGCGATCCAGAAGAACCCCGCGCCGATCAGCATCGCCAGCAGGGCCTCGGCCCAGCTTGTGCCATCGGCGGCGAACCACGACAGAAACCCCCAGAGCAGGACGCCTGTGCCGATGGCCGCCGGCAGGAACGTGCCCAGACGCCAGAACACGGCACCCGCATCGGGCGCAGACACCGGGGCCGCATGGTCGCGGAACCGGCGCGACAGATCCTGTTGCGGGTGCGCCAGCGGTGCGGAGGGCGGCATCGAGAGGACCAGGCGCGACTGCGTCATGCGCGCGTCCAGCGGTAGAGCCAGACTTCGGTCGCCGGTTCGCCGTTGCGGAACACCTGCGCGCGCAACTCCACCGTATCGGCCTTGCCCGGGTCGAAGGTGAAAGCCAGACGAACGCCGCCAGTTTCTGGATTGCGCTGCAACACCCCGTCAGAGGTCGGGACGCGGGCGCTGATCCGCACCACCATGTCGTCGAACTGACCCGGATCGGCGTCATCATCCGCGCCCCCGGCAACCGCAAGCGCAGCATGATCGGCGAAATCTATCGCTGCAAGCCACGCATCGCGCGAAAAGTTCAGTCCCATGTAAGTTTCCACAACGCGCGCAACATCGCCCCGGCGCGGTGGCGGTGTTGGCCCGGTCTCGTCAGTCCACAGCATACGATAGGCGAACCGGTACTCCCGACCGGCGGCCAATGGCTCGCGCGGACGCCAATAGGCGACAATGTTGTCGTAGATTTCCTGATCCGACGGGATTTCCACCAGACGGACGATGCCCGGCCCCCAGTCATCCGCGGGTTCGATCCAGAGGCTGGGACGTTCATGATAATATGCCTCGAGGTCCGCGAAATCCGAAAGGCGACGGGCGCGCTGCATCAGACCGAAGCCGCGCGGCGCCTCATCGACGAAGCTGCTGACCTGCAGGGATGTCGGGTTCGCCAGCGGACGCCACAGCATTTCGCCCGCTCCATTCCAGACCAGCAGGCCGTCACTGTCATGAACCGCGGGGCGGAAGTCGGGAAAGCGGGAGCGGTTCGTCTGATCGTAGAGGAACATCGACGTCAGCGGCGCGATCCCCACATGGTCCAGATCGACACGGGGAAACAGGGTGCAATCGACCTGCATTTCGCAGGTCGCACCCGGTGTGATGCGGATGCGATAGGCCCCGGCGACCGACGGGCTGTCCATCAAGGCATGCAGCACAATGTCCGGGTCGCCGGGCGACGGCTCCTCGACCCAGAAACGGATGAAATCGGGAAACTCCTCGCCCTCGGCGTCGCCGGTGCCAAGCGCCAGACCGCGCGCCGACAGGCCATAATACTGAAGCGCCCCGATGGCCCGGAAATAGCTGGCCCCCTGGAAGACGGCGAATTCGCGGTGGTTCATCTCCCCTTCGTACCGGTGGCGCAGGCGCAGACCGGAATAGCCCATTGTTTCATCGACGGGCAGGTCCGGGGCATCATCGGTTCGGTCGAACAGATCGAAATCGAAGGCCAGACGGTTGCCCATGCCGGCGCGCACGACATCCACCTCGACCGCACGAGAGAAGTAAAGACCGGGATGAAACAGGTCCATCTCGAACGGCAGGTCGGTGTCGGCCCAGATGGCGTTGCGCGTGTCGAACCAGATCTTGCGGTAGTCGTCGTAGGTCAGGTTGCGCCAGGCCTCGGGCACCTCCGGGCGCGACACAAAGTTCCGCGCGGCGAGATCGCGGGCCAGCATCCGCACGGTGTCACGGTCAAACGGAGTGCTTTCCAGAAACCGCGGTATCGCGGCCCGCAACGGCGTCGCAACCGTCAGCGCCAGAAGGGACACCCCCGTCAGGAACCCGCGCCGCCTCATCGCCTGACTTTCCAGGGTTGGGACTTGAACCATCCGGCCCCGTAGGCACAGGCAATCAGCAATCCGGCACCGGTCAGATTGATCAGCGCCCAGGTGAAGCCATTGCGTCCGATGACATCCAGAAGATAGCCGTTGATCCGCGCCAGGACCATCGAGAACACGAAAACGGCAAGGCTTTGCTGACCAACCTTCATCACGATGGCGACCATTTCATCCCAGATGCGCGCGACGGCCCCCTGCCCAACCGCCGCCAGACGGTGCCCATGGGTGCCAGCCGCAGTCCATGCCAGATAGGCCAGCGCCAGAAAATGGACGTAGCGCAGGATCGCGAAGTCGGTCTTGTCGAACCATGCCCCATTCGCCTGCCGCCAGTCGAAGGCCGGATTGCAGGCCCCGAAACCCGTCTCGGTGCAATCCGTCAGGGTGACGTAGATGTCTTTCAGAAGACCAAGCTGGAAGAACCGGAAGCCGATGTTGGACACGAAGAAATTCATGATGACGATGGCCAGCGCCAGCCCGATCAACCATGGCCGTACCGGCGGTGCCGGAATCCAGCCACGCATGAAGGCAAAGCCGGTGAAGAAGATCAGCTGCCAGCCAAATGGATTGAAGAACCATGTCCGGTCGGACCACGGCTCGGCCGGAAAAGCCAGATACCAGGCCCCCAGGCCAAGACTCTCCAACAGTGCCTGCTGCGCAAACAGCCAGATCGTGATCGACACGACAGCCAGCAATGGCAGGGACACCCGGCTTAGCGCCATGAAGACGGGCATCAGCAGCAGAACGATCATATACATAGGCAGAATGTCGAAATAGTTCGGCACATAGGTCAGTGTCACCAGTCCGATCAGTTGCGGCCCCGGATCGGCGAAGAACTTCCACAGGTTCAGGGTGCCGATATACTCACGGTCCGGGTGCCATCCGGTCGCATCCAGCCCCGCCAGCATGGCGGCAATCACCAGGAACATCGCGAGATGCGTCCAGTATATCTGCCAGACGCGATAGCCGACACGCGCGGTGCCCAGCGACCACCCTGCCCGGTCGAACGTCCGGCCGAAGGCGATGGCCGACGCCATGCCGGAACAGAAAACAAAGATCTCTGTCGCGTCGGAAAACCCCCACCGTGCCGGTATCCATGACGTCCATGCGTTGCCGGGCGTATGGGCGAACAAAATGATGAACATCGCGATGCCGCGAAAGAAATCCAGTCGCGGATCGCGGATCGCCAGCCCCGCCGTTGCCATGGTCGGGCTAGACGTCGCGAAAGCCTCGTTCGGGGTGGTCGTCGTCATTCGGGTCATTGTTCCTTATTGTGCGCGACCTACGCGGACGCGCCTTTTGGGCAAGACACATTTTCCGCCCGTGCGATCAAGTCCCGCCGCGCCGCAGCATAGGCGTCTTCGTATCCACCGCGCCGCGCTGTGCGGTCGGCAAGAATTGCCTGCGCTTCCGTCAGTTGCCCGGCGCGCAGGCCCGCGTCGATGGTCAGCCGCTCGAATACGTCGCGCTGGGCGTGGCTGCCGCCCGCCCCCTGCATGTGCGGACGCGCCCTGGCCAGCGCGGCGAAGGCGGTGCCGTAATCGCCGTCGCCAAACGCCTCCAGCCCACGTGCGGCGTTCAGACCGGGGACCGCCATCAGGCGTTCGATCTCGGTCCCGGAGCGGGCCGCATCGGCTGCCAGTCTCGCCATCATCCGCGCGGTCGCGCCCTCGCGGCCATCGTTGGTCAGCGCCAGAAGATAATGCAGGTCGGCAAAGATCAGGCAGCCGTCCTCGGTGCGTTTTTCGGACAGGTCGGCCAGTTCCTCCCAACGCCTCCCGACGTCGACGCCCTCCAGCTCCAGCCGGGACAGCAGCGACGTCGCGTTCGAGATATCGCGGTAATCATCGGTCTTTTCCGACCGGATACGGGTGTCGTAAAGGTCCAGAGCCTCGTCCATGCGACCAAGGTCCAGCAGCATCAGCGCCTTATGCCACCAGACGTGGAAGCCGAAGTTGTTGCAGTGGATCCATGCCGCCTCGCGGCCCTCCAACCAGTCCAGTCCGCCTCTGGCGTCGGCGGTCATATCATAGACGTGGGTCACGGCGTGCAGGCCCCAGGCGTCGTCGGGCGCCAGCGTCAGCGCGGCGCGACCCGTCAGCACGGCATGGGCGTAATCGCCGGTTTCTTCCAGCGCGAAAGCATGGCAACCCAGCAGGTAACCGCGTCCGGGATGATCGTCGTCATAAGTCGGCAGCACTTTTTCGACCGACTGGCGCATGCCGGGCCCGTCACCGATCACGAAGCGCAGCGCATGGCTCAGCTTCATGGCCAGCGTATCGGTCGGGGCGCTTGCCAGAGTGGCCTCGATCGCCGTGATGGCCACACTTGGATTGCCCTCAAGGAAATGGCGCAGCGCGACAATCAGGCTGCGTTCGCGGGCGTTGGCCCCGGATTCGAGGGCTTCTGCGCAGGCCAGTGCTATCTGCGCTTCGTGCATCACCTCTCGTCGTCCCAGCAGGGCATAGAACAGCCCCTTGAGCGCATGTGCCGCAGCAAAATCGGGGGCGATTTCCAGCAGTTTGCCCAGGTGCACCGGCGTCATTGCACCATGAGCCAGGAAAGCCGAAATCATGGCGTTCCATTCACTTACCGCCGCTGCATCTGTCAGGGAGACGGGCTGATCGAACAGGTCGTGACGGGTCATGGCTACTCCGGGAAAGACGGGAAATCGCTACTGCTCGGCAGACACCTATCCGGCGCATGTTCCTCAGCCTATAGCCGGGGCCCGACCATAACGGACACGTGACGCCCCGTCATCGACTGTTGAGCGATTTCCAGGCGCCAAGACCCCGTATTCCGGCTGTTCCCTGCCGATCAATCGCCCTGGAACGGGTCATCCCGCGTCAGCCGGTCGGTATCGGCCCCGAACCGTGGCGGCGGGTGGCGATAGGTCACCGGAGTTGCCGACAGGTGCAGCGGATTGCCGATCAGCGGCAACGTCAGATCGCCCGTCTGCCCCGGTGTCGTCATGTCGAGGGTCAGGCCCCGAGCCGCCGCCTGATCGGTGGCAAAGACCTGCGGCAGGGTCTGCACCGGCCCGACCGGGACGCGGGCACCCTCCATAGCCGCGATAATCTCCGCAGTGGAGCGCAATCGCAGTGCCGGAACAAGATATTCAGCCAGCGCATCCCGGTTCTTCATCCGCATTGGATTCGTCGCATACATGGGGTCGTCCGGCAGCGCGGCCAGATCAAGAACGCTGCAGAACCGTCTGAACTGGCTGTCATTTCCCACAGCGACGATGACATGGCCGTCCATCGTCTCATAGACATCATAGGGTACGATATTCGGGTGGCCGTTGCCGCGCCGGATCGGGGCCTGGCCGCTCAGTCGTGTGTTGACGCCCTCGTTTATCATCCATGCGATCTGGCTGTCGACAAGCGCGACGTCGACCTGCTGCCCCTCGCCGGTCGCCTCGGCATGACGCAGCGCGGCAAGAATTCCGACGCAGGCATACATCCCGCACATCACGTCCGCGACTCCGACGCCGACCTTCATCGGCGCGCCATTCGGGTCGCCGGTCAGGGACATGATGCCGCCATAGCCTTGCGCCATCAGGTCATAGCCGGGCTTGGACGCATTCGGCCCGGTCTGCCCGTAGCCCGAGATCGAACCATAGACGAGCTTTGGATTTACCGCGCTCAGGCCAGCATAATCCAACCCGTATTTCGCAAGACCGCCGGGCTTGAAATTTTCCAGCACGATATCGGCCAAGGCCGCAAGACGCCGCACCTCGGCCTGACCCTCGGGCGTGGCAATATCAATGGAAACCGACAGCTTGTTGCGATTCGCAGACATGAAGTATGCTGACAGATCAGTATCTTCCGAGCCGTCTTTCACGTAAGGAGGACCCCATTGCCGGGTATCGTCGCCGCCCGTTCCGGGATTTTCGATCTTAAGGACTGTCGCCCCCAGATCGCCCAGAAGTTGCGTGCAGGTCGGGCCGGCCAAAATCCGGCTCAGGTCGAGGACGCGGACGCCGTGCAATGGTCCTTCAGATCCGGCCATCGTATGCCTTTCTATCAATTTCACAGGCGATCAAGGTGAATGTGTCAGTCGCCAGCGCCGTCGTCATCGCTTCGCGCAGCCCTGCCCGGTCGCGCACCTGCACGCCGTTTCCACCGAAGGCACGCGCCACGGCGGCATGGTCCGTCGGGCCGAAGTCTACGCCTGTGTTCTTCATCTGCCGCTGTCGTTGCTTCAGTTCGATCAACGCCAGCGACTGATCCACGAACACCACGAACACGACCGGCAGACCCAGCGTCGCGGCACTGGCCAACTCGCCCGCGACCATCAGAAAGCCCGCGTCCCCCATGAACCCCACGACAGGGCGGTCCGGAGCAGCGCGTTTGGCCCCGATGGCCAGCGGCAGGGCGCATCCCATCGTGCAAAGGCCCGACGACTGCAACAAGGTGCGAGGCGCGGGGCATTTCCACATTTGTGACAGAAGAATACGGTGCGCGCCGGAATCCACCGTGGCGATGGTATCCTGCGGGCAGACGTCGCGGCAGACGGCGACGATGGCGTCCGGCCCCCAATCCCCCACCGGAAAGGACTTCGCCAGTGCGTCCCGCGTCTTGGCAGCGACATCCCAGACTGGCCCAGCGGTCACCCCGTTGCGGATCGTGTCGAGCGTTGTGCCGACCGGCGCAATAACCTCCAACGTTGAGCCGTGCATGCCATGCAGGTTCGGCGCGTGGCTGATGTCGAGGACGTTCTGCGACGCCGGATCCCAGACGCCGCGCCAACCAGGCCGCATTTCGATCGGGTCGTAACCGGCCAGAACGATCAGGTCGGCCTCGCGGAACAGTGGCAGGAGTGTCCTGTCCGCCAGAGGCGACAAACCAGCGCCGCCCAAGGCCAGAGGATGCCTTTCGTCCAGCAGACCCTTGCCTTTGTAGGTCGTGACCAACGGTACCGAGTGTGCCTCGCAGAACGCCCTGATCGCGTCGCCTGCCCCATCGCGCAATGCATCCAACCCGGCCAGCATGATCGGTCGTTTGGCGCTGGCCAGCCAGCCGCGTGCCGTCGCCAGCGCATCTTCACCAATGACACCCGGCGCAATATCGGCGTGATGCACCACCATGTCGGGCACCTTTGCATCCGCAACTGAAATCGGCACGTCGATATGCACCGGACCGGCGCGACCGCTCGCTCCGCCGGTGGCGATCCGCACGGCCTTGTCGGCCTGTACCGCGGCGGCCCCCCCAGTCAGGGTGAAAGTCGCCTTGGTAATCGGAGCAAAAACGGCACGGTGGTCGAGGACCTGATGATTATATGTCTGCGCTTCGTCCGGGTCGACACAACCGGTCAGCACGATCATCGGCACGCGATCCTGCTCGGCATTCGCGACAACGTTGACACCATTCATCGCGCCCGGACCGACGGTCGCCACAAGAATGGCCGGCGCATTGTCGACATGATATGCACCTTCGGCCATGAATCCGGCGGCATTCTCGTGATGGCACAGGGTGAATTCGATCCCAGCCGTCTCCAGCGCGTCGATCAGGGTCAGCACCTCACCTCCGGGCATGCCGAAAGCACGGCGGCACCCGGCAAGGTAGAGGCGTCGGGCAAGGGCGTCGGCGGCGCGAATGGTACTCATTGCGCTGCGATATCACCCCTCGGCCCTGCGTCAAACGTCCCGGACCGCTGTGACAGCTTTCTGTCGAGAACGTGAGCCGCGATCTGGTTGCGCAAGACCTGCGCTGTGCCCCCGCCGATGGTGAACATGCGCACATCGCGGTACATCCGTTCCAGCGGTGTGTCGCTGCCGTATCCCGCCGCACCGAACATCTGCAGTGCCCGGTCGACGACGCGGATCGCGGTTTCCGACGAGAGGAGCTTGGCGCGCGCGGCCTTGATGCGGTCGGGCAGTATGCCGCTCGCGGCGGCATCCAGCAGCAGAAGGCGCGCGGCGGCCAGTTCCGTGTCCATGTCTGCCAGTATCCATTGCAGACCCTGAAATTCGGCCAACGGACGGTCGAACTGGCACCGGTCCAGCAGATGATCTCGCGCCAGTACTGTGGCTCCGGACGCGACACCCAATGCAATCGTACCGGCCCCGATCCGCTGCACGTTATACGCGCCCATCAGATCGCCAAACGACGCGTCCAGCATGTTGTCGGTTGCGACGAAGTGATCCGTAAAGGTCAGTTCCGCTTCGGGCATGCCACACAGGCCCATCGTCCGTTCCAGCCGCGTGACAGCAAGGCCGGGGCCCGCTTTCGTCAGGAAGCCGCGAATGCCGTCGGGCGTCTGCGCAAATACCAGATGCAGGTTCGAAATTCCGCCACCTGTGATCCAGTGTTTCACACCGTTCAGATGCCATCCGCCCGGCGCGGGCGTAGCGGTCGTCGTCATGGCGCGGGCGTCGGACCCTGCCCCCGGCTCGGAGATGCAGATCGCTGGCTTGTCGCCCGACATTACGCCCTCCGCCCACTGCGCTTTCTGCGCATCGGTGCCATAGGACATAACGGCGGTCAGTGCGCCCATATTGCCTTCGACCAGAATGCGGGCAGTCAGGGTGCAGGCGCCCGCGACGATTTCGATGATCGGCACGATCTGGGTCAGCGACAGGCCCGGCCCGCCGAATTGCTCTGGAACGGACATCCCCATCAGCCCGGCGCGCGTCAGGTCGGCGACGTTATCATGGCAATAGCGCCGCTCCCGATCCCAAGTTGCAGCGCGTTCGGCAAAAATTGGCGCGAGGGCTGTGGCGCGGGTCAGATGGTCGGACATGGCATTCTCCTTGCTGGTACGCCTCGCCCATGCTCATGTTCAAGTCGAACGAGTTCTGATGAATTTCATATTCAGGATAACTGAAGATGCAGAATCGCGACCTGACGACCCTGACCACGATTGCCGCGACCGGCAGTTTCCGCGAAACGGCGGAGCGGTTGAACATGACGCTCTCTGCCGTGTCGATGCAGATGAAATCGCTTGAAGCCACACTGGGTGGCGCGCTGTTCGACCGCCGCAGTCGCCCCCCGGCGCTCACCCCGCTGGGCCGCGCCGCCGTTACCGCCGCCGCCGAGGTTCTGTCCGCCGAAGACCGTTTGCGCCGCCTTGCCCGACCCGGTGCTGGATTGTCGGGCGACTTCCGTCTGGGTCTGGTCGCAAGTGCGGGTCCCCGCCTGCTTCCGGGTTTTCTGGTCCACGTCACGACCGCCCTGCCTGCCGCCCGGTTCACATTCCGAACCGGACTTAGCGAAGTGCTTGAACAGGACGTGGCAAGTGGCGCACTGGATGCAGCGGTGGTGACTGCGACGGGCGTGCCACCTGGCGGATTGCGTCACCGCGTGCTTGCGACCGATCGCCTTGTGCTGGCTGTTCCCCGCGGATTGTCCCCCGATGCTCCGTTCCTGCATTTCGCCCCGTCGACCGGGATCGGCAAGCTGATCGCGCGGGCGCTTGCCGACCGGCCCGACCTGTCGGCCCGCCCTCGTACCGTTCTGGATCATGTCCAGACCATCCGCGCGTGCCTGCGCGAGAATGTCGGCGCGACGATTCTGCCTGAAGTGGATCTGCACGGGTTGAGCGCCATCTGCGAAGCGCTGCCTGTCAGCCGTGATCTGGTTCTGGTCATCCGTGCCGGTGCACCGCTGGATGCCCACGCCGCGCAACTGGCCGATTTGCTGACCGGCTGACTACTCGGTCGCGGACTGGGCGACGGCGGCGAAGGCCGCGTCGATTTCGGCGGCGATGCTATCCAGACCGGGCGCTTCGGACATGTAGGGCGCCAGGACATCGGAGGGCAGCTTATAGCTAAGACTGGCCGTCCCGTCAGCGTTTTCCGTCACATACATGCGGATTGGCGCTTCAATCATCGCAGCGGTCGACAAGCGCAGCACCCGCACCGCGAAATCGTTGTTATACAGGCCGATTACACGGTTTCCGGGAACTGTGATCCCGCGATTTGCCGCTGCATCGGTCGGTCCCGCCATCGTCACAACGGCCATCTTTCCGGCCTTGGCGGCAGCGCGCGTGGCTGCGACCAGCTCGTCGAATGTCTTGTCCGTGGCGGTCACCGACCAGCCATCGCGCGGGGCGATATCCGCGACCGTCTGGGCGAACGAAGGCCAGGCCAAAGCCAGTGACAGGAGTGCTGTTCTGATCAGCATGACAACGTCTCCGGGATTACATCGCCCGAACAGGACCATAGCGCGCGGATTCAAACAATGGTTGAACGATCACGATCCGGACAGAACTAGGCCAGTTGCGACTTGCACCCCACCGCCTGCCTGTCCTATCACCCCGCGCACGGACAGGTGGCCGAGTGGTCGAAGGCGCACGCCTGGAAAGTGTGTAGGCGGGAGACCGTCTCCAGGGTTCGAATCCCTGTCTGTCCGCCACTTGCACATCGCAAACCCGAGACGAGGCCCCAGCGTGGGCCTTTTTTCTTTTTGTTTCAAAGGGGTTTAGCGAGGCCATCCGACTTTCGGAGACTGGTCGTTTGGTCGAAATCAGTCTCTGAACGCCCGGCGTCTCTTTCCATGCGCCCTTCACTCAGATCAAGACGGATTCAAAACTGAACGTCTTTTCAGGTGCTTGCCGAAAATGGGTTGCGCCGCAGTTGAAGCAGGGTCGACCGCTGTCAATGCGAACAGAGACACCGGAAGGCGGCGTGGTTGTGCGCGTTGGTGCGAACGACCACGAGAAGTCTCTGATGACAAAGAGACTTTCCGCTCATAGCCTGGCGGCATGTCGAATGGGCCCTGGACAGATGAAGAAAACGATCTGATCGTCGCAGATTACTTTGCGATGTTGGCCGATGACGTTGCTGGGCACCGCTATAACAAGGCTGAGCATCGACGGGCGCTTATGCCATTGTTGAAAGATCGGTCCGAGGGATCGGTCGAGTTCAAACATCAGAACATCAGCGCCGTGCTGAAGGGGCTCGGTGAGGACTGGATCCCGGGCTACAAGCCAGCGTTCAATTTCCAGATGACACTGGTTGATGCCGTGGCGCGCTGGCTGGCGCTGAACCCGGCGTGGCTCGGCCGCCGTTCGGGTGCAGGAGCGCCGACCGGCCTGGCCGAAGCCGCGCCAATCTGGATCGGGCCGCCGCCCACGTTGTCGAACCAGCCGCCGCCGCAGGAGCTGGAGCAGATGCTGCACATCGCCCAAAAATTCGATGTCGCAGCGAGAGACGAGCGAAACCGCACCCTCGGCCGTGCCGGTGAGGAACGCGTGCTGGCGCACGAACGTGCAGCCCTGAAATCAGCGGGTCGCGACGACCTCGCGCGCAAGGTCAGGTGGGTGTCGGAGGAGGATGGCGATGGTGCCGGCTACGATATAGCCAGCTTCGCGACGGATGGCCGCCCGCGCCTGATCGAGGTGAAAACGACGAATGGCTGGGAACGCACGCCTTTCCACATCAGCCGGAATGAACTGGCCGTCGCCGAGGAGCGGCGTTCGGAATGGTCCCTGTTTCGGCTCTGGAATTTCGCACGTGAGCCGAAGGCGTTCGAGCTGCACCCGCCGCTGGACGCGCATGTCTCGCTGACGGCAACGTCCTTTCAGGCGAGTTTTCATTGAAGGTCAGCGAAACGTTCGCTCAGCCTGTTTTTGCCAAGCATCCCCCGCCAGAAAGCACAGATCGTAGAGGCTGACCGCCGACGTCTCCCGACCGCAGGTCAGGCGTTTAAGAACCTCGGGTGCAAGATAGGCGAGGCGTAATTGGCGGCTGACATGGCGTTCGGCCAGACCGACGGCTTCGGCCAGTTCCTGAATTGTGGCGAACTCGCCTGCTTCCATGCGACGACGCCAGCTCCATGCGCGGCCGATGGCACGCAGGATGTGGGGATCCTGCGCTTGATCCGCGCTCGGGCCATGGTCGGCGGGAGGCAGGATCTTCGGTCGCCCGTTTTTCTTGCGTACCTTGAGAGGGATCAGAATGCGGATGGTGTCATTGGAATTGGTCATTCGGCGGCCTCTATCTCGCGCGGGGCGAACATCTCGCGGATGACCCCGGCGATGCCCTCGCGCCGGATATCGACCTCGAGCCCGGCGGCCGTTACCGTGATGCGCCGAACAAGTAGTTGAACAATTCGGGCTTGCTCGGCGGGGAAGAGTTGGGTCCAGAGGGTGTCGAACTCGTGGAGCGCGCCCAAGGCGTCGGCTTCGGAGATATTGGCGGTGATGGCTTTCAGCGCCGACAACACCTGCGTTACGACCTCTGGCGTTTGCAGGATCCGGCGGATTTCGGTCATCACTGCCTCCTCGACCATCCCAGCGGCCAGCCGCGTGGGCGCGGTCTCGTCGCCGGTATCTTTGTTCCGGATCACGTCCATGGACACATAGTAGCGGTAAAGTTTTGGGCCTTTCTTCGTGGTGGTGGGCGTCATGGCCGCACCGGTTTCGGAGAATATTAACCCCTTGAGCAGCGCCGGTGTCTGCGCGCGGGTGTTGTTGGCGCGTTTTCGGGGACTCTCTTGCAGGATGGCGTGGGCGCGATCCCAGAGGGCCTCGTCGATGATGGCATCGTGCTCGCCGGGATAGGATTTTCCCTTGTGGACGGCTTCACCGCGATAAACGCGGTTCTTGAGCAGCCGGTACAGATAGCCCTTGTCGATCAGCGTGCCTTGTTTGTTACGGGCCCCTTTGCGACGGAGCTCTCGCGCCAGCATGCTGGCGGATCCAAGTTCGACAAAGCGCTCAAACATCTGCCGCACCTGCGCGGCCTCGGTGTCGTTCACGATGAGCTTGCGGTCGACGACATCGTATCCGAGGGGGACGTAGCCCCCCATCCACATGCCCTTCTTCCGGGAGGCGGCGACCTTGTCGCGGATCCGCTCGGCTGTGACCTCACGCTCGAACTGAGCAAAACTGAGCAGGATGTTCAGTGTCAGCCGCCCCATGGACGTTGTCGTGTTGAAGGACTGGGTCACTGACACGAAGGTAACGCCATGCCGGTCGAAAAGCTCGACCAGCTTCGAAAAATCCATCAGCGCACGGCTGAGGCGGTCGATCTTGTAGACCACGATCACATCAACGAGACCGTCCGCGACGTCGGCGATCAGCTGTTTCAACGCAGGGCGGTCCAGTGTGCCGCCGGAGAACCCGCCGTCGTCGTAACGCTCGCGCAGACAGGCCCAGCCCTCGGAGCGCTGGCTTGCGATATAGGCCTGGCAGGCCTCGCGCTGCGCATCGAGGCTGTTGAACTCCATGTCGAGCCCTTCCTCGGTAGACTTGCGGGTATAGATCGCACAGCGCAGGCGGCGGTTTGGGCGCGAGTTGCTATCCATGGTCAAATCTCCCGCGAACGGGTCTGCAGCCCGAAAAAGCGGTAGCCGTTCCACCGCGTTCCGGTGATTTCGCGGGCGATGCCGGAGAGCGATTTGTACTTGCGGCCCTGCCAATCGAACCCGTTTTTCAAAACGGTCACTGTATGCTCGACGCCGTTCCATTCGCGGATGAGCTGCGTGCCCGGGACGGGATTGCGAGGATCCGTGATCTGATGTTTGCGGCGCGCGATCCCTTCGACCTCATCGGCGAGCAGATCGAGCATGCGCCGCGTTTCGCGATCTGGCCCGCCATAGGTCAGTTCCTGAATGCGATAGGCGAGCCGACCCTCCAGAAATGCGCGGCTGTTGTTGGGCGCTGAGCTTCCCATCAGGGTTTCCCACTGAGCTTTCAATTCCTTGACGGACAGGGTTTTTAACGCGGCCAGACGCGACAGGACCGTTTGATCCAGGCTGGCATCCTGACCCGGCGTGGGTGGTGCTATCTTACTCTGATGCTTCATCAATTCCTCCGATGCGGATACGTTTCCTGCGACGACCACCGCTCTTTCGGGGCGGTAAGTCCACGAAACGGTCTCCGGTTTCGGCAGATAAAGAGCTGGACTTCGCGGCCAGAACACGCACCAGGCCACCAGCGAGGATGCGGCCGATTTCTTCGATGCGCGCCTCAGGCGACATGCGCTCAGGGCATAGGGGATTGGGCCCGGAAATCGGGTCGTCTGGATCGAGTGACATGGCGACTTTTCGCGATTGAGTTGATGCCCGAATGGTATCGCGAAATCAGGAAAGCACAAGTAAATCAATAATTTGTGGAACGCTTCGACCTGTGCGAAGAGCCGCGCAAATCTGCGTATGCGCTTTGTCAGCTCACTGCTCGCCCTAACCGGGCCTCACGGCGAATCACCGCCCTGAACCGCCCATGAATTTGTCGAACGTATCGACGGTAGCTTCTTCCTCGAGCTCGGCCATCTCCCAACGCGAGGGCGCCTGGTCGGGATAGAGGAGCAATGAGATCGACATTTCATTGCCCGGCGAGAACACCGTCATCTCGCGGACCGGTTCGTTGCCTAGCCAGACCCCGGCCGGATGCTCAACGCCATGGCGACCTGTGTCCCAATCGGCTTCTCGCGCCGCCAATGATGCTGCTGGCAATTCCGTCACGATTTGGCGTGCCCGGTAGAAGATCCCGGACTTCAACAACGGTTCGCTGGACCACGCCCAGTCGATGAAGCCTTCCTTGCCAACCACGATCATCGCGCGCTTTTCGGTGATCGTCATCCATTTCAGGATCGCGGCTGTGAGCGACACGGCATATCGATCTGCGAGTTCGGTCATCACGTCGATGTCGACGATCCGTCCTTTGATCTGTTCGCGGAAATCGTCGAACGGCATCAGCAGGTAGGAGGCGAAGGTGTTTGCCTCCCCCTCAATCTTGTTCCGGGCCTCATCCCAATCGGCCATGTTACGGCTGGTGCATTCCAGCCCACGTGGGTTGGCGTTTCGGTGGAGGAGGTAGTGCCCCAGCTCATGGGCCAGCGTGAAGTTGCGCCGCCCCGACGACCGGATGGTCTCGTTGTAGACAATGCCCCACTCGCCGGAGCCGCTAGGATGCGGCATCAGCATGCCTTCGACGCCCTTGGACAGCGCAAGCCCCTTCACGATGGTGATCGGCGCGTCCGGAAACACCTGACGCGAGAAATCCTGCGCGAGCGCGGCCACGTCGATGGGGAACCGCGGCAGCCCGTGCACCGCCTGATGCACGGACAGGATTTTCGTCAGGCGGTTGGCCCAGCTCTGAGGCGTCGTCGGCAGGCTCAATCCTTCTTCCCCCACATATCGATCATCTGGTTGATTTTCTGTTGGTCTTCGGGATCGAGCTTGCTGAACTTGCGGAAGAATGCCTCTTTCAGAACCTCGTCGCCGGGCTCCTCGCTGTCATCGAGCAGGTAATCGGTCGTGACCTCCAGTGCCTGGGCAATGCGGGTCAGCTTTTCGCCGGACGGTTTTCGGGTATCACGGTTCTCGAGTTCCCAAAGATAGCTTTTGCTGGACTCGGTCAGCGCCGCGAGCTTGTCGAGGGAGTATCCCTTCTCCTTGCGGTGGCGCTTGATCTTGGCGCCGAGGGACGTGGTCATTGTATCATCCTTGGTTTCCTTGGTCAGAGGACGTTTGTTCGATATGCCGAACAAAATTATGCCGCGCAAGTAGACCTGACGCTTTGTTCGGTATATATCGAACATGATCGTATCGCATATTCGCGATTCTGTCGTCCTCCTCCCTCCCAGGCTTAGAAAGGCCACATCATGACAGCGATTGCTTCCTTCCTCCGCAAAACCCCGATTCCCCGGCTGCAGGACTATTTTACCGCAGGCGGCTTCACCTCCCTTCCTCCGGTCGACTGGACCAAACCCGAGCCGGAGGTTGTTGAGCCTTTGATCAAGGCCGTCGACGACATGGACGAGGCTGAAAAGCAACGCGTCATCCTTGATGCTGGACGTGTTGCGGCCCTCGCAGATGAGCCCGGACAGAATGCCTTGCAGAATGTCGTGCTGGATCGCTCGACCTTCGACACGCTAGAGGGCCCCAACAATCGGTCACTCTGGGTGTTCTTGAACGAGGCAGACCGGTTCCGGCTGGCCGAAGAGGTCCGCTACAACGACGAGCGTCGGCGCGGTCGGTCCTGGAGCGGCTTCGGTGTCGATGAAGGTCTGGATGTAAAGAATGACCCGATCTCGATTGCTGCCTTCACTGCCGCGATCCGTGAACGGTTCGAAACACCCAATGTGCATGTCGACATCTTCGATCGCCACCGGGTGATCCTCGACGGTGAAGAATGCGAACTCGTTCAGGTGGCCGTCTACCGCGAAGGCCGCCCCGAGGACATGTTGGGTTTCGATGCCGACAGCACCTTGTCACGTCGCATCGTCAAGCCCGTGTTCGAGGCTGCGCTGACCTATGAGGCGGCGACCGGCGTGATTGAGGTCGTGGCCAAGACGCGCGAGGATCGCATGGATCTGACGCGTTTCATGGCGCGTGATCTGCTCGGCATTACTATTGACGAAAAGCAACAGCTGCCGCTGCGGGAATATGATCTCAGCATGCTCGCGCAGCCGTTCGATTTTCCGACCGACCCGGCAGACGGGATCGCCGGCGTGACCGTCAAGGAACTGCGGTTGATGGATCTCGGCGATGCGAAAGAGCGCATCACGCTGGAGTCCATGTCCGGCGCGGACCGGACGATCTGGCAGATGGCAGAGCATCGCATTGGTCTGGACATCGGCGGCGGTTCCTTCGTCCACGGGATTACCGGTGAGGTGCCGGAATGGGTGATCACCCGGGCGCGCTTCACAATCAAGTTCCACCCCGGTCCCTCCGGCGGGCGCGGCAAGTCTCTGTCTCTGACCGTGACCATGCCGCATGGCTGCAACCTGAAGGACATGACGCCGCAAGAGCGCCTGATCGGCGAGAAGTACCTGCGGCTCTGGGGCATCCTGAAAGATGACAACGACGAAGGCGACGTCCTTGAGTAAGCGTGCGATCGACCTTCTGCTGCGGGCAATGGAAGCCCGCAGCGCGTCTCTTCAGGTATCGGCGCTGCACCAGGTCTCGCGCGCTGCGACAGACGCATTGTTGAAGGCCAACCTGCTGGTTCCGAACGGGCATGTCCCGGTCGTTGCGGGTATGGATGACTACGAAGATGAGCCGTTTGAGGCGACCTGGTTGGCCGAGCTGAAATCATTTGGCTATCACGACAGCATTGGCCGATGGATCACTGTGACCGATCAGGACATCGCGGCGTGCAGGGTCGACTATGGTCTGGCCCTCGCCAAGATGCTGGTGGCGTTCGAGCGTGCCGGGCCCTCCCGTCCGACATCTTTGATTGCCGATCTCATCTGGGATGTGGGCACCATCAAGCTTGCCGGCGCAAAGGCCCCGGTGCCCGTCTGGTTTGCCCGGCGACTCAGTGATCCGCGTGTCTGGGCGCAGCTTGAGACGCTGATCGCACGCAAGCCGCCGCACGAAATCCGCATCATCCTTACATCGACGCCCGGTGGGCGAATCCCAGAGACCTCCCAGAAGCGAAATCACATCATCAGTGTTGCGGATGTCGAGGGTGATCTGGCCAAGCTCGCAATCTCACCGCAGATCCTCGGTGCGCGGGTGTTCCCCGGGCAAGCGCAGCGTCGTTTCCCGATCGACCATTCGGATGACTACGGCATCGTCTGGCTGCGAGATGAATCCCTCACCTTCGGCAGCGATAAACAGCGGCAACTCTTGGGGCTGTTGTTTGACGCCTATTGGTCAGGTTCGCCGGTTTGCCGAACGGCGGTCGTTCTTTTCGAGGCGGGCTACGGGGACAGCACGAACGCGTTCTCCAAGGTTTTCAGCGGTCGCGACGACTGGCGCTCATTCATCAAATACAGCCACGGAAACTGTTGGATCGAGCCCTGATGTGACCATGCAACGCCGTTTCAAAGGCCGTCCGAAAGGGCGGCCTTTTGCTTTTTGTCACCTTCCTACCGGCTTTCCTACCGGTGCCCTCCCTCAGCCCTACCGCCCCCTCCGCGATGTTGGTCCCGCAACTGTTCGCACAATCCCCAAGGAGGTTCACATGGCGACAAGGCACCTTTCCCAGATCGAGCTGGCGGCTCGCTGGAACATCTCACACCGCACGCTGGAGCGTTGGCGGTGGACGGGCGAAGGCCCAAAATTCATCAAGCTCGGCGGCCGCGTTATCTACCGCCTCGAAGATGTCGAAGCATTCGAGGCCGAGCAGATCCGCGGCGCAGACGGCGAACCCCATCGCCCGATGTCGGCGTAAGGGGGCTGCAATGACCATCCCTAACCACATCACCCTCGCGGATATTCCCGCCATGCCCGTCGGCGAGATCGCCGCGCTTCCCGCAGAGCAACTGGTGCTGCTGCAAGAGGCGGCACAGCAAGACTTTCAGCGGGCCAAAACGGTGTCCGACTGGCTCGATGGCGCAATCGCGCTGAAATACGCTGACCGGGCAGCGGAGTGCCGCCGCGACGCGGGCAAAGATACCGGCACGGTTCGCATCAACGATGGCAATGTCACCGTGACCGCTGATCTCCCCAAACGCATTGATTGGGACCAGGCGTTGCTTGCGCAGATCGCGGAGAACATTGCCACGGCAGGTGAGGATCCGGCGGAGTTCATCGAAACCACGCTGAAGGTGTCGGAACGCAAATATGCGGCCCTTCCTGAAAACTGGCGCAAGGGCTTCGAGCCCGCGCGTACGGTCCGCACCGGAAAGCCGAAATTCCGCCTGGTACTGAAAGAGGAGGCGCGCTGATGGCCATTTCTCTCGCTTCTCTGCGCACAACATCGGTGCTTCAGCCGCCGCGCATCCTGATCCACGGCGTGGCGGGGGTGGGCAAATCCACCTTCGCGGCCGATGCCGACCGGCCTGTCTTCCTAATGACCGAGGATGGTCTTGGCAAATTGCAGGTCCCGCATTTCCCGCTCGCGACCAGCTATGCGGAGGTGGCCGAGGCCCTCGATGCACTGCTGAACGAAGACCACGATTTCGGCACAGTCGTCATCGACAGCGTCGACTGGTTGGAGCCGCTGATCTGGGCCGAGGCCTGCAAACGCAACGGCTGGACCTCTATCGAGACGCCGGGCTTCGGCAAGGGCTATGCCGAGGCGCTGACCATCTGGCGTGAGTATCTCGACAAGCTCAGCGCGCTGCGGGACCGCAAAGGTATGGTGGTCATTCAGATCGCCCATACCGACATCAAGCGCTTCGACAGCCCCGAGCACGAGCCCTACGACCGCTATGTGATCAAGCTACAGACCCGCGCCTCGGCGCTGCTGCAGGAGCATTCGGACGTGGTGCTCTTCGCCAACTATCAGATCTCGGTCGCGAAATCCGATGTCGGCTTCAACAAGAAGGTGACCCGGGCGCTCGGGTCCGGTGCGCGCGTCATGCACACCGAAGAGCGCCCCGCCTTCCTCGCCAAGAACCGTTACGGCCTGCCGGACACCCTGCCGCTTTCGTGGTCGGAGTTCCTTGCAGCCATGCCGCAGCCTGAATAATCCAGAAAGGACAATACCATGGCACGTTTCGATACGTCCTTTGACGCGACCGGCGTCGAACCCACCACCGCCTACGAGGTTCTGCCCGCAGGCAAGTATCGCGCCCAGATCGTCGAAAGCGAGATGCGCGTGACCCGCAACGGCATGGGCCAATTCCTGTGGCTGATGCTCGATATCCTGGAGGGCGAGCACAAGGGTCGGAAGATCTTCGACCAGCTGAACCTGGTGAACCCGAACCCGACCACGGTGGAAATCGCGCAGCGGACCTTGTCGGCGATCTGTCACGCCACCGGCAAGATGCAGGTCAGCGACAGTGAGGAGCTGCATCTGATCCCGATGACCATCCAGGTGACGGTCAAACCGCCCAAGAACGGCTACGGCGAGAGCAACGGCATCCGCTACCTGCTGCCCGAGCCCAGAGCGGCGGTCCAGCAAGCTGCGACACCGCCTAATGGCGGGAACGCCTCCACGCCGCCTGCAAAAATGGCCTCCGCGCCTTGGAACAAGAAGGGCTGAGCCTTCGCGCTGCCCTGCGCCCTGACTGACGGGGCAGCGCGCAACCCCACCTGAGGATATTTCCATGACTGACATGACCAACGCAGCCCCTGCGGCTGTGAACACCCCCGGCGTGCCTGAACATCAACGGCGTCTTATCGAACTCGACGACGATATCGCCAAGATTCGCACCCAGATCGCGACCGCTGATCTGGCGCGCCAGCGCGGGGCGAGGCCAATCGACCCGGACTGGTTCCACCGGGCTCGCACGGCCCTGCGCCACCTGTGCCGCGAGCGCGCGGAACTACTCGCCCAGGGCACCGGCCGCCGTCGCCGTGAAAAGCTGAAGGATGCGCTGATCGGCATCCTGCGGGAACGCCATGACCCCGAGGCTTGGGATGGCATTCTGGCAGAGGCTCAGGCGAGAGCCGAACGGGAGGGTCTGTGATGGCAGAGCTTCCCGAAGCCCCCACGCCGACGCTGACGGCGATCTATGCCGATTACGAGGCCCGCCAGGGCGATGGTTTCCGCGATCACCTCGGGGCGTCGATCATCGGCAAATCCTGTGCCCGGGCGCTCTGGTATGATTTCCGCTGGATCACGCCCGCGCGCCATTCCGGCCGTCTGCTGCGCCTCTTTGAGACGGGTCAGCTGGAGGAGGACCGGCTCGTGCGCAACCTGCGTACCACCGGGGCGACCGTGCTTGAGGTCGACCCTGAGACCGGTCGTCAGTTCCGGGTCGAAGCCCATGGCGGGCATTTCGGCGGCTCGCTCGACGGTGTAGCCCTCGGTCTCCTCGAGGCGCCAAAGACCTGGCATGTGCTGGAGTTCAAGACCCACTCGGTCAAGAGCTTCAACGAGTTGGTCGCCAAGGGCGTCGTTCTGGCGAAACCTCAGCACGCCGCGCAGATGCAGATCTACATGCACCTGACGGGCATCACGCGCGCCCTCTATGTCGCGGTCTGCAAAGACACCGACGCGCTGCACATCGAGCGCATCGAGGCGGACCGTGCCATGGCCGAACGGCTGTTGGACAAGGCCGGTCGGGTCATATTCGCCCAGCATCCGCCCGCGCGGATCAGCGCGGACCCGGCCTGGTTCGAATGCAGGTTCTGCGATCATCATGCGGCCTGCCATGAAGGCGGTGGCGCGGCGGTGACCTGCCGGTCCTGCCTGCATGCGACGCCCGTCGACAGCGGTTGGCACTGTGCGCGGCACGATCGGATGCTGGCGCCTTCCGAGCAACGCGCCGCCTGCGGCCGCCATCTCTTTATCCCCGACCTCATCCCGGGCGAGATCACCGATGCGGGCGACGATGTCGTCACCTACCGCATGGCTGATGGCTCGACCTGGACCAATGACGCTCGTTTCCCTGAGGCCGCGCCATGCTGACCCTGCGACCCTATCAAGAAGCCGCGATCACCGCGATCTACGGCTATTTCCAGACCCACACCGGCAATCCGTTGGTGGTGATCCCGACTGCGGGCGGCAAGTCGCTCGTCATGGCCTCCTTCATCGAGGGGGTACTGAAGGCCTGGCCCGACCAGCGGATCCTGATCGTGACCCATGTCCGCGAGCTGATCGCGCAGAACCATGCCGAGATGATCGGCCTCTGGCCCGATGCCCCGGCGGGCATCTATTCGGCGGGCCTCGGCAAGCGCGAGGCTCAGGCGCAGATTCTGTTCGCGGGCATCCAGTCAATCCACCGCCGCGCCGCCGAGATCGGCCATACCGATCTGGTGCTGATCGACGAGGCGCATCTGATCCCCGGCAAGTCGAGCACCATGTATCGGCGCTTCCTCGACGCGCTGAAGGCGATCAACCCCGCGCTCAAGGTGATCGGGCTGACCGCCACGCCGTTCCGGCTCGACTGCGGGATGCTGCACGAGGGGCAGAACGCGCTCTTCACCGACATCGCCTATGAGGCCCCGGTCCGCGAACTGATCGATGCGGGGTATCTGAGCCCTCTGGTCTCGAAGCAGCCCGCCACCCGGCTGGATGTCTCGAAGGTGGGCACCCGCGCTGGCGATTTCATTGCACGCGATCTGGCGGCGGCGGTCGACCAAGACGCCATCACCCGTGCGGCCGTCACCGAGATCATCGAGCATGGCCGCGACCGGAAATCCTGGCTGGCCTTCTGCTCGGGCGTCGAGCACGCGCTCCATGTGGCCGAGGAATTCGGCCGCCAGGGCATCAGCTGCCGCACGATCTTTGGCGACACGCCGAAAGACGAGCGCGATGGGATCCTTGCCGCCTTCAAGCGCGGCGAAATCCGGGCGCTGGCCTCGATGGGCGTACTGACCACCGGCTTCAACGCGCCAGGGGTCGACCTGATCGCGCTCCTGCGTCCCACGCAATCGGCCGGGCTCTATGTGCAGATGGTCGGGCGCGGCACCCGCCTCGCGCCGGGCAAGGAGAACTGCCTGGTGCTGGACTTCGCGGGCAATGTCCGCCGCCACGGACCGATCGATCTAGTGCGGCCCAAGCGCCCCGGTGAGGGCGGCGGGGGCGAGGCACCGACCAAGGTCTGCCCGGAGTGCGACAGCATCATCGCGCTCTCGGCGACCGAATGCCCGGATTGCGGCTATGTGTTCCCACCGCGTGAGGTGAAGATTGCGCCGACCGCAGCCACTTTGCCCGTCCTGTCGCCCAAGGCACCGCAATGGGTCGCCGTGAGCAACCTGTCCTACAGCCGTCATGACAAGCGGGGCGGTCGGCCCTCGCTGAAAGTGACGTATAGCTGCGGGCTCACGACCTATCAGGAGTGGATCTGCTTCGAGCATCAGGGCTACGCGCGGCGAAAGGCAGAAGACTGGTGGCGCAAGCGTGCGCCCGGTCAGCCCGTGCCGCGCAGTGTGAACGAGGCCCTGACGCTATCCCGCAGCTTGGCACGTCCCAGCCACATCTCGGTCCGTCCGTCGGGCCGCTATTTCGAGATCACCGATTACAGGTTTGACCCATGCACGCATTCCACAACGGCCTCTGCGCCGTCTGCCACCGGCAACCTCGTGGGCTTGGCTGGTTCGACCCTGTCTTCCCCGTTTCGGACCCGCGGCGAGACCAAAGCCGCAAGCCCCTCTGTAGCCGGACGTGCCAGGACATCTGCCATGGGAGGAAGGGTATGATCGATCCCACACCCAACGAGACCGAGGCGATGACTGTCGGCGGCCAAGAAGGCGGAGCTTTTCTGGAGAGCATCGGCAAATCCGATCTCGCGACCTTGAGCGCGACCGAATGGGATCAGTTCATTGATGTCGTGGTCACCGGCTATTGCGATCACCTGCGCGAGCTTGCCGCGCGGGATCGCACCCGGCTCGACGGCATGGTGCCGGAGGTGCCTTTCTGATGCAGAGCTCCTCTCACATGGCGCGCTACGGCGCGCGGCTTGTCACCAATGGCTACGCCATTCTGCCCATTGCGCCGGGAACAAAAAAGCCTGGCCGTTTCCAACGCGGTGCTTGGGTAGATTACCCAGAATGGAATCGCCATGCCGCGCGCCCCACGACCGAGGTTGAAGTCGCGACATGGTCTTCCTGGCCTGATTGCGGTGTCGGGCTCGTCGGTGGTGCGGTTGCCGCCATCGACATCGACATCGCCGAGGATGCAGAGCTCGCCTTGAAGATCGAAAAGCTGGCGCGCGATCGCCTTGGTGACACACCGGCGCTGCGCATCGGACGCGCCCCCAAGCGTTTGCTGGTCTATCGCGCGGCAGAGCCGTTTCGTGGCATCAAACGCCATCCGCTCGAGGTGCTCTGTCTCGGACAACAGTTTCTGGCCTACGCCAACCATCCCGACACGGGCGCACCCTATGCTTGGCCCGAGGAAGGTCTGGCTGACCTCGATATCTCCGACCTCCCGGCAATCACGGTCGATGAGGCGTTGGCATTTCTGGAGGCGGCTCAGGCAATGCTTCCAGACGCGGTTCGCCACCGCGGGTTCGCGGTGACGCCCTCAGCGCACCCACATCTCACCGGGCACAGCCAGACAGGCACGCTGCCGGCGATTCAAGCGGCTCTCGAATGGCTGCCGAATGCCGAGCTTGATTACGACAGTTGGATGCGGATCGGCATGGCGCTTAAAGGCGCGCTTGGCGATGACGGCGAGGATGTCTTCGCGCAATGGTCGGCACAGGCCGCAAAGGATGTACCGGCGACCACGCTCAAGACCTGGACAAGCTTCAGACCGGACCGGATCGGCGCGGGGTCGATCTATCATCTCGCCCTGGAGCGCGGCTGGAAGCCCGACGCCTCGCTGCGCCTTGACGGATCCACGGACTGCGTGGAAACGCACCCCGCTGCAGGGCTGTTGTCACAGTTGGGCAGCCCATCTGAGCCCGACGCGGAGACGGACGATCACGCCGCCTACACGCTACACATGCCGGACGGGCTGGTCGGGGATCTGACCGCCTACATGCTGTCGACCGCGCGGCGACCGCAGCCGCTTCTGTCACTCGGGGCAAGCCTCTGTGCCATCGGCGCGCTCATGGGGCGGAACTACCGGACCGAAAGCAATCTGCGCTCAAACCTCTATATCGTCGGCATCGCCGATAGCGGGTCGGGCAAGAACCACGCGCGGGAAATCATCAATGAGGTGTTCTTTGAAGCCGGGCTCGCCCATCACCTCGGCGGCAACAAGATCGCCTCGGGGGCAGGCCTCCTGACGGCGTTGCACCGCCAGCCCGCGATCTTGTTTCAGATCGACGAGTTCGGCATGTTCCTGTCGGCCGCGGCGGATCGCAAGCGCAGCCCGCGCCACATCACCGAGATCCTCGACAACATGACCGAGCTCTACACGGCGGCTGGCGGGGTGTTCCTGGGGGCCGAATACGCCAACCGGGACGGCTCGAATGACAGGCGCGACATCAACCAACCCTGTCTCTGTGTCTATGGCACGACGACACCCCTTCATTTCTGGGGCGCGCTGCAGGGCGCGAATGTCGTGGATGGATCGCTCGCCCGGTTTCTCATCCTGCCCAGCGACGAGGATTACCCCGACGAAAACCTCGCTGCCGGTATTCGGCAAACACCCTCCGCGTTGATCCACGGGCTCAAGACCCTGGCGGCCGGGGGCGGTCTGCAAAGCGGCAATCTCACCGGAATGACCCCGGGCCAGACAACAGCGGTGAACCCCATCACGGTGCCGATGTCAGACGAGGCCAAAGCCCGTTTCAAGGAGTTGAGCGGCACGCTGACAGAGGAATTGCGGGCGGCGCGGGGCACGGCGTTCACCGCGATCCTTGCCCGGATCGGAGAAAATGCACTGAAGCTTTCGCTCATCGTCGCCGTCGGTCGCGATCCGGCACGACCCATAATCGATCTCGGCGCGGCGGAATGGGCCATCGGTTTCGTGCGGAACTTCGCAGCCAGAACCATGGAAGCCATCGAGCGGCACGTGGCCGATACCGAAACAGAGGCCCATCTGAAGCGGCTGAAAGAGATCATCCGCACGGCCGGTGCCAAGGGCATCACCAAATCCGAGATCACCCGGGCTTCCCAATGGCTGAAGGCGCGGGATCGGGACGAGATCCTGCTGACTTTGATCGAAAGCGGCGACATCACCACAGGCATGAGGGACACCGGGGGGCGCCGGGCCATGGTGTATCGGCTATCCGGCTAGCGGGTGAGCTTCTTTCAAACGCGGGCTTTCTTCAATTGAAGGAAGTGAAGGGTCAAGCGCCTGAAAACATGAGCGGATTTACCTTCCTTCACTTCTTTCAATCTTTCAAGAGGTGCCTTGTATGTATGTGTTCTCGCGCGCGCGGTTGGAAATAGGATGACGCACACCATGAAATAATTGAAATATTGAAAGAAGGTATATTACCTATACAGAACGAGGCTTAAAGCTTGACTTCTTTCAAGCTGCTCGCCTGAAGAAACTGAAAGAAGTGCCGGGCGGATCATTCGCCCAGCACCTGACATGACCAGACCACCCTTCGGGGCCTGGCGAGACCGCAGCCTTCACCGGCCAGCCCTCTCGCCGCGTCCAGCACATCGAAGAGGAGGTCGTCATGACCCAATCACAAAAACTGCGCCCCATCCTGGCGCTCGATCTTGGCACTACCACGGGCTGGGCGCTTCGTGGCTTTGACGGGCTGGTCACCACAGGTACCGCGTCATTCAAGCCCGGTCGCTACGATGGTGGCGGGATGCGCTATCTGCGCTTCACCAATTGGCTCACCGAACTGGATCGGCTGAGCGGCCCGGTCGGCACGATCTGGTTTGAAGAGGTGCGCCGTCACGCCGGCACCGACGCAGCACATGTCTACGGCGGCCTGATGGCGTCGCTGACCAGCTGGGCAGAGCTGAGGGGTATTCCCTACGAGGGTGTGCCCGTCGGAACCATCAAGCGCCACGCCACTGGCAAGGGCAACGCCAACAAAGCCGCCATGATCGCGGCCGCCAAGGCTCGCGGTTTCAGCCCTGCGGACGACAATGAGGCCGATGCCATCGCGATCCTGCATTGGGCGATCGAGACGCAGGGAGGTGTGGCATGAACTATTTCCCCAAAGGCTACGGCGGCCAGCGCCGCTCACCCGAAGAGGTCAAGCGTGACGGCTGGCGCGAGCAAGGTGTGCTGGCGGTCTCGGTGGATGACCATCGCCTGACTTGGCCAGAACGCGAACTCGTCGAACAACTGGGCACCAAACTCTATGGGCCACGCCCCGTGGGGGAGGTCCGCCATGGGTGAGAAAAAGACATGGACCGCCGACGATGTCGCCGATCATTTCGAGGAAGCATTTCGCACGCTGCGCAAGCTGCCACCGGTCAAGGCGCGCGGGTATTTCAACGCATGGCCAGACATCGTGAGGTCTGCCCGAGAGATCGCGGCGATGGATCCGCAGCCGATGCGGGTCTGGCCGTCGGCCGCCGCCATCACCCGGCTAGAGCAGACCTTCGACTGGGTGCTCTGGATCGAGGTGGAGGAGCGCAAGCTGATCTGGTCTCGCGCCGCCCGCGTGCCGTGGAAGCAGATCAGCGGCGAGCTGGGCGTCGATCGCACGACGGCATGGCGCAAGCACAAGCTGGCCTTGACCAAGATCGCGTCGCGGCTGAATGTCTGAGCGACTCCAATATGTTGCAACACTTTTGTGTTCGACACATGCAACATTTCCGTGCTACCCGTAGGGCATGATGGGGAGAGTGCGTTGGAAGACGGCTCTCCCCGTTTTTCGTGGTGGATACCCTGGCGGCATCCGGAGTCCGCCGGGGTCCAATCGGCTAACCCACTGACTTTGCGGGTCCTTCCTGGCCCCAAACGTATACGGGCGGGCGAAGCGCGCAATATCGCCAGCGACAGGGCGCGTTTTTTGGGAAGCCACCCCGGCAGGCATCCACCCGCTATCCGCTGAAAACCACGACAAAACAAACCGTTGGCTTCGGATACGCCCGGTGGTCGCTGGACCCCTCGTGGAGTCCAGGCGGACCACTGGTGTCCGGAGTCCACCCGATTGAGGCGAACCGACCCGCATGACCCTGAGCTTTGCCCCAGATGCAATCGAGATGTGGCCGCTGGCCAAGCTCCAGCCCTACGCGAACAACGCGAAGGCGCATGGCGCGGACCAGGTCGCGAAGATCGCTGCCAGCATGGCCGAGTTCGGCTGGACCGTTCCCTGCCTGGTCGCGGGCGACGGCGAATTGATCGCGGGCCATGGCCGGGTGCTGGCTGCCACGCAGCTGGGGCTGACCGAGGCACCGGTGATCGTGCTGGGCCATTTGACCGAGGCGCAACGCCGGGCCTATCGCATCGCGGACAACAAGCTGACGGAACTGGGCACCTGGGATGAGGCGCTGCTGTCGGCCGAGCTGAACGACCTGCTGGCCGAGGACTACGACCTGTCGCTCATCGGATTCGATGATGCCGAGCTTGAGGCGCTGCTGGCCGGTGAGGTCGACCCTGAAACCGCCTCCCGCGAGGGTGAGGACGATGTTCCCGAGGCCCCGGAAACCCCGATCAGCCGCCCCGGCGATCTTTGGGTGCTGGGCAAGCATCGGCTGCTCTGCGGTGACGCGACGGTGGCCACCGATGTCGAGCGCCTGCTCGGTGATGTGAAACCACTGCTGATGGTGACCGATCCGCCCTATGGCGTCGAATACGATCCCGGCTGGCGTAACAAGGCAGGGGCTGCCGCGACCAAGCGCACCGGCAAGGTGCTGAATGACGACCGCGCTGATTGGCGCGAGGCCTGGGCACTATTTCCGGGAGATGTGGCCTATGTCTGGCACGGCGCGCTGCATGCGATGACGGTTGCGGAAAGCCTCGAGGCCTCTGGCTTCAATATCCGGTCCCAGATCATCTGGGCCAAGGATCGCCTGGTGCTCAGCCGCGGTGATTATCACTGGCAGCACGAGCCCTGCCTCTATGCCGTGAAAAAGACCGGCAAGGGCCATTGGGCCGGTGACCGCAAACAAACAACGCTCTGGCAGATCGCAAACAAGGATCAGGACGCGGAAACCGTGCACGGGACCCAGAAACCCGTCGAATGCATGCGCCGGCCGATCCTCAATAATTCAAGCCCGGGTCAGGCGGTCTATGAGCCCTTCATGGGATCTGGCACCACGCTGATCGCGGCGGAAACAACGGGCCGGGTCTGCCTCGGGATCGAATTGAACCCGGCCTATGTCGATGTCGCCATACAGCGGTGGCAGCAGTTCACGGGTCAGGCGGCTGTGCTGGAGAGCGATGGCCGACCCTTCGATGAGATCAGAGAAGGAAGGGCTGCAGCATGAAGCAAAGCCGGGCCATGTCGTTGATAGAGGCTATCGCCAACGTGTTTGTCGGCTACGGCGTTGCGGTTCTTACGCAGATCCTGATCTTTCCGACCTTCGGGCTGCACACCACATTGGCGCAGAACCTGAAAATGGGCGCGATCTTCACCGTTGTGAGCATCGCTCGGTCCTTCGCCCTGCGGCGGGTCTTCGAGGCAATCCGGGTCAGAGCGAAGAAACCGTCGCCCATGACGGGCGACGGCTCGGTTCGGCGCAGGCTTCCCTACCGCCGAGACTTCAGCGGCACGGCGGTGCGGGATCAGTCTTCGATACGATAGACGCGTCCACGTTCCTCCACCTTTTCCGAGGCGATTACGAGACCAAGCTTCTTCTTGAGCGCGCCGGACATTGCGCCGCGCACCGTGTGCGACTGCCATCCGGTTGCAACGGTGATCTCTTCGATGCCCGCGCCTTCGGGGCGCCGCAGGAGATCGATCATGATCTGCTGCTTGGTCTGGCGCGGGGCTGCATCGGTTGTTGTGGGGGTGGAATTCTTGGCCATGGTTGTCTCCGGTCATCGGGGGCGCGGTATGCGACCCTTCTACCCGGACGAGCCCCGCAGATGCGGGGCGGGTCTGAGCGTTCGCACGGTTCAGATCAGGTCTAGGTCCTTCAGGCAGGTTGCCGCATCGATCAGCTGGCTGGTCGGCACCTCGATGGTGATGGTCATGCTGTCGGCGTAGGCGCGGACATAAACGCCGCCGTCGTCCATCAGGGCGCTTTCGATTTCGTCGAGGACTGCGGTGATGCGGCTTCTGTCGAAATGATCGGGCAGCTTACGGATGGCAATTCGGATGGTGCTGGTTTCCATGGTGCTTACTCCGCGTGCTCGCCTTCGCTGAAGGCGCTGTCGGTGATGCGCTTCAGGAGGCTGGCGTAGTGCTCAAGGGTGCCGACATGGCCCCAGTTGATCTCGTCGGGGTGGGCGTTGAAGTGGTCGTCGCTGAGCGCCTGCAGCCGGGCGATCATTTCGTCGATCTCCGCCTTCTTGCCAAGGAAGGTGTTGAGCGCTGCTTCCTTGTTCCGTTTTGCCTTCTCGGCGCGCAGTTGGTGGCGGGGTGTGGTGATCGGGTTCAGGCGGGTCATCGTGGCGGCTCCGTGGTGAGTTGCATCGTTTTCGTAGGATCACGTTCGCTCTGGCGCGGAGGCTTATCAACTACATAAGCACATGATTTTGAATGGTAATCGGAGCGCGTCATGGAGGGTCTGAGCGAGCGCCAGTATGCCGCCCGCATCGGCCTGTCGCGCGGCGCAGTTCAAAAGGCCAAGGCGACGGGACGGCTGGTGTTGCACAGCGATGGCAGCATCGACGCGGAGGCCAGCGATGCCCTGCGAGCGCAGGCAACTGACCCGTCGAAGACCCGCAAAGCGCCTAAGGCGAAGCTCAAACCTGTCTCGGAAGCCGCGGTCTCCGCCGTGGGCGAGACGCTGCGCGAACAGGGAATGGCGGCCCCGCCGGTGGGCAGCGGCACTACGTTCTTGCAGGCCAAGACGGCCAACGAGGTGCTGAAGGCGCAGGAACGCCGCCTCCGCCTGCAAAAGCTAAAAGGCGAGTTGATCGACCGGGCCCGCGCGCTGTCGCTGGTCTTTCGGCTGGCGCGGCAGGAGCGCGACGTCTGGGTCAACTGGCCCGCACGGGCGGCGGCGTTGATGGCGGCCGATTTGGGCGTTGAGCCTGCCACGATGCAGAAGGTTCTGGAGAAACATGTCCGTGCCCAGCTCGACGATCTTGCCGAGGTCCAACCCGATCTCCGGTGAGGACGACTTTGATGGCGCGGCTGAAATCCTGCGCGCCTGGGGCGCGGGCCTCACGCCGGATGCGGACCTGACGGTTTCGGAATGGGCAGACCGGCACCGGATGCTGTCCGGTCGCGCCTCGGCCGAGCCGGGCCGGTACCGAACAGCCCGCACGCCCTACATGGGCGAGATCATGGACCGGCTGTCGCCGGGCGATCCGACGCAGCGGATCGTGTTCATGAAGGCCGCGCAGGTCGGCGCAACCGAGGCCGGGAACAACTGGATCGGCTTTGCGATCCACCAGGCGCCGGGACCGATGCTGGCGGTGCAGCCGACGGTGGAACTCGCCAAGCGCAACTCGCGTCAGCGGATCGACCCGCTGATCGACGAAAGCCCGGAACTGCGGGAACGGGTCAAACCGGCGCGCTCGCGCGACGCGGGCAACACCATGCTGTCGAAGGAATTCGCGGGCGGCATCCTGATCATGACCGGGGCGAACTCGGCGGTGGGTCTCCGCTCCACTCCGGCGCGCTACATCTTTCTGGATGAGGTCGATGCTTATCCAGCGTCTGCCGACGAGGAAGGCGATCCGGTCACGCTGGCGGAGGCGCGCTCGCTGACCTTCGCCCACCGGCGCAAGGTGTTTCTGGTCTCGACCCCGACCATCCGGGGGCTGAGCCGGATCGAGCGGGAATACGAGGCATCGGACCAGCGCCGGTTCTTCGTGCCGTGCCCGCATTGCGGCCATGCGCAATGGCTGAAGTTCGACCGGCTGCGCTGGCAGAAGGGCCGCCCGGAGACGGCGGAATATCACTGCGAGGGCTGCGACGCGGCAATCGCGGAACACCACAAGACGGCGATGCTGGAGGGCGGCCAATGGCGGACGACGGCCGTTGCCGCCGATCCGACCACGGTCGGGTATCACCTCTCGGCGCTCTACTCGCCGATCGGCTGGATGAGCTGGGAGCGGATCGTGCGGGCCTGGGACGCGGCGCAGGGGTCGGACGAGGCGATCAAGGCCTTCCGCAACACGATCCTCGGCGAGACATGGGTCGAGACTGGCGAAGCGCCGGACTGGCAGCGGCTCTATGACCGGCGCGAGCGCTGGAAATCCGGCACGGTGCCCGCGGGCGGGCTGTTCCTGACCGCCGGGGCCGATGTGCAGAAGGACCGGATCGAGGTCGATGTCTGGGCCTGGGGGCGCGGGCTGGAAAGCTGGCTCGTCGATCACGTCGTGATCGAGGGCGGGCCGGATCGGCA
>Ga0209634_1000432_pt1 | contig 32773 bp, 44 predicted proteins | sample LinPmetageLP40_FD_184043 | JGI IMG/M metagenome (GOLD analysis project Ga0209634, IMG submission 184043) | Marine viral communities from the Pacific Ocean - LP-40 (SPAdes) (version 2) | ecosystem: Environmental > Aquatic > Marine > Oceanic | place: Pacific Ocean | collected 2010-08-26 | reverse complement strand
ATGTTTTAATTGCAGAGAGAGCATTCATAAGTGGACCTCTGCCGTATATTTCTCCTGCACATTTTGACCAACGAAAGCAAATAAAAGGATTAGAACCCACACCATCAAACGATTTATGTTCTATTAAACTTTTAGATTGAACGTGTATTGTTGTTTGGTAGAAAGCTTCTTCATTTCTTTTGCTATAATCTTTACACACAATCTCAAGAAGTTTTGTTTTAGCATCAGGACTTGTAGCAATGGAGCGTCTTAAATCTTCTGACAGTTCTGCCTTTGGATAAAGTACCATTATTTCAGAAAACCGCATTTCTCTTTCACGAAACACATGATCTATTCTATCATCTGGTCCTGTATCAAGTACCACATCTGTTAATGGAATAGCTGAGAAGTTAACAGGGTTTAAAGCATTGCCTTCTTCTACACCAAGTATTCCTGTGCCAACAGCCAAGTCCATAAAGGATTCATGTATCTCTTGGCTAAAGTTTGAGTTTTGCAAGACTTCAAATACGTACTCTGTTACTTCGTCGAGTTCGTTGTTGATCGCTTCTTTTTCTTCTTTGGGGGTTTCCGAACCTGCTTGGAAGTCTGCCCACCTTGCGAAGTTGGGGACAAGTCCTTGTTGGAGTCGGGAGGCGAACTCTTGTACACCCACGACACAAGTTTCATCAAAAATCTTTTCATCTCTTCTCTCACCTATTGTTTCACTAAAGAACCCTCTGCGTTGAGGGAAAGCAACTTCATAGCACTCTTCAAACAAATCTTTAAACTGATCTTTAATACCAGTTGCTTTTTCATAACGACTTAATAAAGACTTAATATTTTCATCCGCTGAAAAATTAGGATCAACTATATTCATATACTTATCCTTTAACCCCTATACCCACGACCACCAAATTGACCTGTAATTAAAGATCGTCTGCCCATTGTGCCTGATCTTCTTCTTTGACGAACAGCCCTTTGCAGTTGTTGTTCTTTACGCTTACGAGTTTCCATCTTTTCTTTTTCAGATGCACCCTTAACTTCTTGAAAAGTTTCTTCTTGTATTTCAGATATAGCTTGTGTTGTTCCACCCATAGACGCAAGTGTTTCATCAAGACTTGTTGTTGTAGCAGCAGCCGTATCTTCAGCTTGGACTTTATCTAAATTACTAGCTTTTATATCTTCTGTTTTTGAAAGTATTGTAGCTGTATTGGCTTGAATCCTTTTTGTTTCTGCATTGAGTCTTGCAATCTCAGCACGTGCTTCTTCTTCTGTCATTGACTCACCTGTTGCAGAATTAATTATTCCTTTTGGTGCTCTTCTTCTTTTTTTACACATGGTTACATCCTCGACCAAAATGATTTACGTTGAACAGTTGGCTTGCGATTAAACACATCAAATCCTGTACGAGCTTGAAAAGGCATTGCCATCTTTTGGTTATTCATAAGACTTCTACCTTCCCCTGCACCAATAAGTAAGTACTGCAAAGCATCGTGTATGTGTGAATACATATTCTTTTCGGGCTTAACATCATATCGTTCCCCAGAGGCTTGTATTCTTTTGTAGGCATAACCACCTTCAAAACCCTTTATCAGACTTGGGCATCGTCGGTCAACTAAAAAAGCAGACTTACCATCTGCCATCTTGTTTAACTGAGAGGTAACAGACTCCAATCTTAAGTCAACACTATTGCTTGGAGCAGGTGTTGCTCGCAGTCCTGCACCTCTTAATATTTGAAATGGTGTACTTTCATCTGTCTGTGCTCTAAAGTCTCCTGCAGGATCGCCATATATAAGAACTTCCAAATCACTAAACCGTGTTGCTATCTCTTGTCTAAGAAGTTCTGAGAAACGAACTATCCCCATATCAATAGCTACAATCTCTGACTGTATGAGCCATCGACCTCTTACCTTCTGACCAAATACAGCAGCAGGAGTTAAACCAAAGTCAACTCCAATATACAAAGGAACACCAACAGCTATAGGTATTTCTTCTGTAGCCACATGAGTTTCAGTAACAAAGTGTGGATACACAGGCTTACCTTCCTGTATAGTTCCAAGTCTATTCATAACATAAACATCTATCCAACTCTTAGTTTTTCCTTTTACTAAGTTGGGATAATATGTCTTGAGCATATTCTTTTTGTTTTCTGCTTTGTTGCTTTCAAGATAATCATCTATAGAACCTTCGTCCGTTAGCTTTTCCTCCATAGCAGGGGGCTGAGAATAGAAGCTCCAGTTGTCAGGCTTTACCAACATACGTGCTTGTTCAATAGGAATGTGATCTGGTATTGGAACTTCTCCAGACATTATAGGCCACCAATGATCTTCTTCTGGTGCGTTGGTATCTGCAATAACTCCTGACCAACTTGGTCCACCTTCTCGCATGGAAGGGAATCGACCCACTCTCATAGTACACGCATCAATAATACTCTTAGGTATTTCTCTTGCTTCGTTAATCCATATGCCAGTAAGTTCTAATGATAGAAGTTTCTTAACATCCTCTGGTCGATCAAGGGCTAAGAACAAAACCTCCATATCCAAATCGGCTTTCTTAATGTGATGCGTAAATGGCACAGACCACATAAACTTTCCCCACTCTTCTTCGGGAAACCAATCAAGCCAAGTCTTTATTGTGGTGGTTCTTAACTGAGGATTGGTGTTTCGTATAATCGCCCATCGGCTTCTACGCACTCCATCCTTATTTGGTTTTTGCATTATTGATCTGCGGAAGACTTCAACACAGCAACTAACAGACTTGCCACTGCCTACTGGTCCTCTTATGCCACGAAAGAAAGTATCATCACGCATGAAGTCTTTAAGCACCTGACCATCAGGCTTGTACTTAAATTCTATCAACCCGATAGTCCTTACCTATTTTCTCTAGCTTATCTAAAGTGGAAGGGGCTAGGGAGGAGATTAACTTGTCAGCTTCATAATCAGTACAGAACTCTTTCGGAAAATGTTTCATGTGTACCTGTTTTACCACAGTCCTAAGAATGCTTCTATCTTCTTTAGATAGTTTATGAAGCCAAGCCATTAACTTACCTTTCTATAACGAGCCGTCTTCTTAGAAATAGAATCAGGCTGCTTGGATACTTGCTTGCCCTTACGCATGGCTGCTCTCTTCTTGCGTGTGGTTCTGCGATACTCTTCATCACTTAAAGCATTAATAGCTTTCTCTGGTAAGTATCTCTCCCCAGTTTTTAAAGATGGTTTGCCAGACTTGGTTTTCCACTTCTGATCTGACCATGCCTTTAAACTCCGCTGTGGTTTCTTCATGACTTATAACCACCACCCTTTTTCTTATAAGCCCTTGCTAATAACTGAGCCTTACGTGCTGACCATTGACCTGCATTGCCACCCTTTGTGCCACTCTTTATCTGGCTAAACAATCTCTTACGCATTGCAGGTTTGGTGTAATTACCAGAAGCATTAACTGCCATTATTTATACCTATTATTTATTATTTACGAATAATATCACCATTAGTTACACTTATATCAAATACATCTTCGTATGCTCGTGATGGATTTGATCCATCTTTTCTATACTGCATATACAATTTGAAAGCTTTTTCAGTATTAATAAACGTACCACCAAATAACTTTTTCTTTAAATCATCACTTACACCTGCGACTTCAACAGCTTTTAAATCTTTGGCAGATGCTGTTGGCTTCTTTGCTTTACTTGCTTTCTTAGCAGCAGATCGAGCAGTTACTTTTGGATCAACAGCCATTACTTCTTACTTGCCATAATTTTCTTTTGCAAAGAAGCAGGTAACTTCTTCTGGGCAGCTGTCATTTTCTTAGCACCATTCTTAGCAGGTGGTCTGCCTTTCTTACTTCCGTACGTCCCTTTACCCATCGGCATATCAATACTCCTTATGCTTTTGCTTTGTTTCGTTTGCTAATCGCTCTTGCTTTCTTTACTGCATCGGCTTTACTACTTGCTCCCCACACTCTGAGGCTGAGAAGCAATCTTGTTGGCTTTCCCTTTGCATCTTTCTCTGGACCACGCATCTTACCCATGCGAGCTAAGAAGGAAGCACGACGAGGATTATCACCACTCTTAACAGGTGCTTTCATACCAGTGCCTTCACGACCCTTAGCATTTAACCCACCCTTGGGGTTCTTTCCTTCTGATCTAGTCCATGCAGGTGTTGCCATGTTTTTACCTTTACAGTAAAAATATATTTTTGAAAAGCTTTTTTAACAAATAATGTGAGGGGTAGAGAACTAGCTACTCGATACCTCTCTGTTTTTAACCCACCCTCACTAGATACGAAGCATGGATAAACATTAATTCCCATGTAGCACAGAGTATTAACCTAAATCAATAGACACCTTAATATCACCTTGATGCAAATGCAGATGTTTATCTGGTGCTTTGAATCCTGCTCTGTCTAATATATCCTTACTCGCTTCCAACTGAACGTACTCACTCTTAGCCCCTTGAGCAAGTCTCACAAGCTTACTGCTAGCAATCGTAGCATTCATTCCTATACTATCCTGTATACATCTCATCATATACTCTTGAACGTGTGGAACCTTTAACGCCTTGCTAGCAGTGACTCTACCACTATCTCCACTTGCATATCCTGCTATCTTCGCAGCTTCTGTTATACTACAACCTGTCGCTACGAGTGTATCAACTAACTTACTCTGTTTATCCGTTAACTTAACTAATTGGTTCATACTAGAGATCCCCCCTTACCCCCCTTATGGACTATGTCAAAAGCACGTGTCAAGACGTAACTTTGCAACAAGTGTAGTATTAACGCATCTTAACGCAGGAAGGCAAGCAACCAGTAAGTATATCTTCTCCAGAAGACACTCGCTTCTTAGCCACTGTTGCGTCACCTAGTTGTGTTATAAGTTCAGACATATCTGCCAATCCGTGTTCTCTCACACCTACTTTGTAACCGCAAGATCAAGCTCGCCCTGCTCGTCACTTCGTGAATCTTGCTGTCACACAAGCGACCAAGAGGTCGAAGAAGCTGTGTCTAACTCTCCTTGTCAGATACGTCTGACTTAATTTAAACACAACTAGGAGACTTACAATGTCTAATACACTCGCATCATCTTACAAAGATATACTTACTGGTTACTCACCTTTTGAATATAATCAACAAGTTCGCAACTTAACTTACAATGCTCACAGAGCTATGAATCAAACTATCGAGTCAGATCGATTTGAAGGTCTTAAACAGAGATATGATAGGATGCAGACTATACATCAAGATAATGAGACAAATGGTATAGCTGATACTAATCCTACTAAGTACAATAGAGATGGTGATAATGCACATGACGCATTTGTAAATTACCGCAAGCAATTAGAAGTTATTGCAACTCTCAATGCACTTTACAAAGAAGCATTTGGTAAAAAGTACGAGCATAACGCACCTGCAAAGAAAGTTGTTGCAAAAGACTTCTCTCACCTCAAAGCCTCTTAGGAGGCACAAGGACAGGCTTAACAGTCTGTCCTTTTTTTATGCTCATCGCATCTGTGGTGAGTGTAAGAAAAGGACATACAATTAACAATGGAGGTAACAATGACCAGACAGACTGAGGAGATTATTATTGCGGTGTGTATCTGTGTATTCTTCTTCGTAGGATTATGCGGTGTACATTATCAATGGTGGTAGAAGCTATAGAAAAAATTCATTTGATTTTTATTTTATTAACAAGTAAGCTAGTTCAACATAAACTTTCATACCAAAGGAGAACAGTATGAATATCATGCCTACAAATTTTGATCGGCAGTTTAAAGACTATGTATCTTTAAATGATGTCATTAATAGTCCAAGAATCAAAGAAGCAATGGATGCGAACGTAGTTAAATGGGAACTTCTTGATCCTATTACTAAGGAAGCAAGCACAGATTCATGGGCTTATTACAATAAAGAAACAGGTAAAAGAATCTGTAACACTACAGCTACACATACCATTGGTGATGCAACTCACGGTGAAGCAATACCAAGATGGATGGAAGCTGTCGAGCGTACAGATAAAGATGCAAAGTTTCGTATCAATCATGCAGATGATTCATCTAAGATACAGCTGACTGCATGGCTACCCAATCAAACATACAATGTTAAGTCACTAAAGGTAGGTGATGACATAGGTATGTTTGCTTTGTATCGCAACGCATACGATAGTATGTGGTCACTGCAAACAAACGTACATCAGAAACGTATCCTATGTATGAATGGTATGGTTGCTGTTGATAAGATTGCAGGTACAACTCAGAAGCACAAAGGGAATATCAATGCAGGTATTGGTATCAACACCATGCAAATGGGAGCAGATACATTCTTAGCTAACAAAGATTTGTACAACAACTGGTGCAATGAACGGATAGCATTTGAAGATGCAGAGATTGTCTTGAATAAATTATGCAAAGACAAGCACACCTACACAGTCAAGTACAAAGATGACACCAACAAAAGCAAGTTGGAAAATCTTATGCGTATCTATCGTGACCAAGTTCAAGAGCTTGGAGATAACAAGTGGGCTTTATATAATGCTTTGACCTTCTGGGCATCGCATCCCGATAAGACAGGTGATGCACGACAATCCACTCTCAATGATGGAGCTAAACTTATCAATGCTTCTGATCGTAGAGATGCACAGGTCGCTGCTTTACTACGCAAAACCAACAACTTAGAACTCGTAGGTTAATAAATCCGATTAATTAACCTACGACATTAGTGCCACAACCCCCTATATTGTGGCACTATTTATCCAACCGCATAGCAAAGGAGAACACTATGCCAATACCAATGAACGATAAACTGTTAGAACAGATCAGACAGATTGCATCACAAGTGCCAACTGTATCTATTAATGTAGCTGTATTGCAGACTGCACTTGCTAATCTTGATTCGCCTCAAGCTATCGAAGCTTTTGTTTCTATCATACCTGATCATGCATTTCCTGATTCATTTCCCAAGCAAAAAATAGTTGCACTTGCAATAAACAAATGGGAAAGTTTCTATTCAACTCATATCAATGAGATGGAATCCAAATATAAATATAACAAGGGAGACACACACCCATGATACTTGAGCAGTACTACCAATCCTATTACAGCAACGAAACTCAGAATATAATTAAGAAACTACCAACTGAGTATGTTAATATGATTGCAGAAAAGTTTAACCAATGGTCGACAGAGATAGAAAGGGAACGGTTTAAGAAAGGACTGAGAAAGTTACCACTCCCTGCCGACCAAGGCACACACTTTGGTGCATACTTAAACGGAAACCAAGGTCGTAAAGACCATCGTATTGTAACTATACTCAATCAATACAATAGCTTAACAGCAAAACAAATTGCAAAGTTATTAAAAGAACCTGCTTCAAGTGTACGTTCTAAACTTTATCATGCTGTTAAACGAGGGGATGTGGTTAAGTTAATGCCACCTCCAAATACCAAGCAGCGTTATGATATTACAATCTACGCTTTACCCGAAACCTTTATAAAGGAGGAACCCAATGTCTCATACAGCTGAATTTGATGGCGATGATTATGATTCTGCACGTGATAAAGAACGCTTAACGAAACAGCGTGATAAAATAAGAATGTATATGGAAGGTCGTGATTACTTAACAGTCCAAGAGGTAGCCGATTGGTTTTGTTACCCAGAGAATAGTGTATCTGCACAGATACGAAACCTACGTAAAGAAAAGTTTGGTGGTCGCATTGTTGACAGACAATACTTTGGCAATGGATTATATAAATTTAAACTTATGCCAGAAGAAGAATCAGTATGACTGAGCATGACATAGAGCAAGCAATCATAGCTGCATTCAAGAAGTATTTCAATGAACGATAAGGTCAGAGAATGTTATGCGTGTGGATCACGCTCAATCTATTGGCTTGATATGCAGGTGGATATGAAGCCACCTGTGTACCAAACAATTTGTCTCGACTGTTGGGAGAAAGATACATGGCAAATAAGAATCGCAACAAGGGAATCTACCACGAGAAGTGGTTTGAAACGTGGCTCAAAAAAATAGGCATGACAGTCAAACGTCAGCCTATGTCTGGTGCTTTGGGTGGTGAATACATCGGTGATCTTTTAATCAATCACAACGATCAAAGATTTATTTGCGAGGTAAAGTATAGAGATAAATCCACATTCCCTAGCCCCTTTTCTTTGTTTAAAAACAAGGACATAGTTCTGTTTAAACGCAGACACAAAGTCGATAACGAATCACAGGTGCTTGTAATATTTACACAAGAATCTTTTGAAAAATTTATGGAGAAAACAAATGACTAAAAAAATACCAAGCTTAACACCTATTTTAGATGACGAAGAAACAAAAGACTATCACGAAGTACGAGACTTATGGTTTAAAAGACAACCAGAATGTAAAAAAAATGTAACATGGCTTACGTGTAAACAAGAAGTAAAATATAGATTCCATGCTGAAAAAGAAGAACAAATAATAATACGAAATTTGAATAGATGGAATGCGTTACCTCTTGCAAGGAAACGTGAATATATTGAGTCTGTTAATAGAACAGTTGATGCAATTAATGCAATGACAGAAGTTTTAGATAATTTAAAAAGCAGAATTCCTGTTGAAATTGATGACATGGCTTGTAAATATATTTGATTAATAATTTATGGAGAACACACATGGCTAAATACTACACACCAAAACTTACTGAGACTCAATATCAACATCTATTAGATGCAATAAGTCAATATGAAAATGATCTTTATGATGCTTATCAAGAGTGTACAGATGAACATGGTAATACAGTTGCAAACAGCAAAGAATATAAAAAATATAAATTAAACAAAAGCCTTTATATTTATTTATTCGAGTATCTAGTTCAAAAGAATTATAGGGAGATGACACATGGCAAAGCGTAAAGAGTTACCACGCTACCCTGTACCAGATGACTATCAACCCAAGCAGACTACGCTCGATAAACTGTACGATATGTATGGAGAAATGGATTACGCAGATGAAGCAGATAAGTTCATTGATTACCACCAAGCCCAAGGCTCACTCCTTGCCATCTTCGATGGGGCTTACCGAACTTGGATTAGGAACAAAGTTAGATGGGAATCAAATCAAAAAAGCACAGGCTTACCTAACCAAACGAACCAACCCAGATCAAACACAAACAGACCTTCTTACTTCCATACAATCGCTAACCGAATCAAACATTGAAATAAAACCTAAGCTTGGTCGCATTGGAGATATATCTAGGTATACAATTACCTGTAAAGATCGTGATAATTTAAATAAGGCATACACTAAAGTTTATATGACATTGGTAGGGTTGCCTATCTCAGACATAAAACAACGCCTCCTGATGCTTTCTACGCTCGTACAGAGGCAGTTTGGCGATAGCCCAGAAGACTTAGAAGTAAGAATCAATAGTACAGCTACACAACTACAAAATTATCCTGTTGATATTGTACTCAAAGCTATTGATGAAGTGCAGAAAACAGAAAGATATTTTCCTAGTTATTCTGTATTTTACAAACATATATTATGGCGATACGAAGCACGCAAACAATTTTTGTTTGCATTAGATCGTGAAGAAGAACGTTTTGATGCAGAAGAAAACGACAAGTTTGCTGTAGAACAAGGGTTAGATTAATTAAAAAAAAGAAAGGTTATCCTAATGGAAATAAAATTAACAGAGAGTGATCTCAAAGCAATGCCTACCTACTTAGCTGAAGGGCTAATCATGTGGGCACAAGGGCATCACCCAAAGTTAGCAGTGCAGCACGACATGACAACAATGATTGAGATTGTAGAGTGTTGGACCAGAGGCAATCCTCCAACAAAGAAGAGTGCTGAGATATTAAAACTAGCAAGAAAGAAAAAATAATGGAGGTGGTTACATATGGTTTCTTATTTGTCATGCAGTTTGCAACGCTTGAGCAATGTACATCGTATGCCAAAGTAATTTATGAGGTCGAGAACGTAAAGTATGGTGATGAAAGATGCTTCAAACAGTTTCATTATTATGAAGAAAAACCTTTACCTCGACCAGACATTCCGCTATTCTATATGAAGGGAGAACACTTATGAATAGATTAGGCTTTATCGGTGGCAGTGATGCCACAAGAATCATGACAGGTAATTGGTATGACCTTTGGGCTGAAAAAACAAGTCGCAAAGAACCAGATGATTTGTCTGACAACCTAGCAGTACAGATAGGTATTGCTACTGAATCATTAAACATCAAAAAGTTTTATTCTGAATACGGAATAGAAACACAAGGCCCAGTTGGTACTGTAATAGAGCAAGCTACCTATGAAACAGATTGCAATGGTGTACCATACAAAGGTACAGTCGATGCTCGTATTCCAGATGCTATAGTAGAATGCAAGCACACCTACGAAAGCAACACCATGAGCAACCAACTCATTCGGTATATGCCACAGCTACAATTCTATATGTATGTATCAAAAGTAGAGCGATGTTACTTTGCTAACATCTTTGGCAACAGGCGATGGGAATGCAAGTCAGTATCATATGACAAAAACTATGTACGACACATGAACGAAGCAATCAAAGCGTTTTGGAATTGTGTAGAAGATGACACTGCACCTACAGATGGCGCACCACCTGCTGCAAACATAGACAAGATACCAGTCGATGACATGGTACGCAGAGATGCAAGTGCCGATAACCAATTCATTAGTATTGCCCATGACTTCATGGCAACTATGAATGATGCCAAGTCTCATGACGCATACAAAAAAATGCTCAAGGAATTGGTAGCTGCAAACGAGAGAGAAGTTTACTCAGATGTACTTACTATCAGCAGAGATAAGCGAGGCTCTTTAAGAATCACACCATCAAAAAAGGAGAACTAAGATGGCAACCAAAGTAGAAAAGCAAACAGCAATCGAGTGTTATGTAAAAGCACAGACAGAAATGGGCAAGGCATTAAAGAATGCAAGCAACCCACATTTCAGAAGTCAGTATGCAGACCTGGGCAATGTCCTTGAAGCTTGCATGAAACCATTCAATGACAATGGCTTTGCTCTATCACAACCATCAGGTCGTGATGAATACGGTGACTTTGTTATGACTATACTTCATCATGTAACAGGTGAATCCTATACAACCAAAGTGTACCTAGTCTTAGACAAGCAAACTATGCAGGGCTTGGGTTCAGCTATCACATATGCCAGACGATATGGTGCATTGCAGATGGCAGGTATAGCACCCGAAGATGATGATGCTAACGAGGCATCAACACAACCACGTAAGAACCTACCAATCCCACCAAAGAAAGAGGAGGCATTTTAATGCAAGATGTTGAGAAAAAAGCAGTAAGCATGAGAGAGTTTTCAGAAATGATGGGAATAAGTATAACTCATGTTTGGCGAATGTGCAGTACAGGTGAAATACCAAGTTTTAAAATTGGTAAAAGACATTGTATTCCTATGAATGCAGTTGATGAAATGCTTAATGGAACTTTTAATAAGAAGGAAAAATAAAATGTCAGACTACGACAACACAAACAAAGGTGCTGCATTCGCACCCTTTCCAGACCAGAAGTTTATCTTATCTGGTAAGCTCGATGTACAAGGTATAGAAAAACAATGTGCTTACATCTCAGGTGAAACAAAGAATGGTAAAAAAATTATCAGAGTGTATCAAGAGATTGGTATTATGTTTGACAATCAAAGTGACAATGAGAAAGCACCAAACTACACAGGTACATTGCAAGATAATCTAGGAGGTGAGATGAAACTTGCTGCTTGGAAACGTGTCCAAGAAAACACAGGTAATAAATACTTAAGTATAACTGTTTCAGAAAAACAAGATAATGGTGGGCAACAAGTTTCTACTGGCAATAATCTTGGAGATGAGATACCGTTTTAGCGAGGCTGAGAGTGTTCTCCAAACGCTAATCTCATACTGCCTCACTTGGGGGCAAGGCTGCTACTTCACAGGATGGTCTTGTCCCTTTTTTTTGGAGCATAATAATGAAATATCATAATAAAATAAGTCGTGAATTAAACTCTGCAAAAGGTAAGAACAGAGTAAAAATGAATAACATATTTAAAAATTCTTATAATGAATATATATCTCACCCGACTGCACAATATACAATGACATATAAAGAATTTAAAAACCACCGACGGAGCAACCCAAAGCTCAAGTCGGTGGTTTCTAGCTAAAAATGGGGAGGATCAAATTTAGCTAACCATCTTCATCCTTTGTACAAGACGATCAGCCCTATTGGTAACAGTCTTGTACCACTTACTGTCAACCATTTCTGTTGCAGCTTTAGAATAATCACCCTCTTCTATAGCTGCATTCATCTTCTTAAACGCTTTCATTTTTGGCAAGCCCATATTAAACATCATGTTTGCTGTAATCTGTTTGCATTCCTCTGGCAAAGCGTTGAAGTTAGAATACAATCTTTGACAATCATCAATCACAGACTGAATGTCTTTATCAAAAGCTTCGTTTACTCTGTTCTCAGGTACACGATCACCAACTTCCATCTTAGATTCTGGGTCTTTATCCAAGACCAAATGCCCAATTCCAAAAGTTTTTAATTTTAAATGATCTAGGTACACTTCATACTTAACACCTTCATCAATCTCAAGCTGTCTTCTTAGCTTATCAATATTCATTTCGTCACTCCCTTGGTTTTTTCAAACGTGCGTAGTCCACCTAGCCCAAGCATTCCCATCAACACAGTTAGTAAACTGCTCATGTCAAACTCAGGCAATGGTGGTATATCTATACCTGACAAAGCCACACCAAACAAGATACACGGAGTTAAAATAAAATGATACAAAAGTGCAATGCCACACACCCACCCTACAAATGGTCGCCACCCACCTTTAAACACAGAACCAGATTGTGCTTCTGCTAAGTTCACCTGCACTTGTGCAAGAGCCAACTGTTGTGCATGACTATCAGCCATCGTTGCTAACTCATGGGCAAGCTTGGCTTTCTGATCCTTATCTTCTACAAACTTATCAAGCAGACCAGTAACAGGACCAATTAGATTTGCAACAATACTCATTCTTTTTTTCCACTTCCTAGAAATACAGCAAACGCACCAGTTAATGCACCTGTCATAACAGATGGCAATGCTGCTTGCTCAAGTGAGGGATCAGGCAAAGAAATAAACCATTCGATAACTCTAAATGTCATAACAATAAGAGCCAACATAATAAGTCTAGGTATAATTCTCCACTTGTCTAAATATTCTGGTGTCATTTAATTAACATCCAATGAGGTTCAAAAGTTATTGCATCATAATAAGATAAAGCTAATAAAATAATTGTAAAAACTATAATTTGTTTACGGCTTAAACTCAATGGCTGCCCAGATAAGTGCTGCCCCACCACCAATTGTAATTGAAATACCTAATAAGATTGAAAATATATTTAATATCTTATTCTTCCTAGCAACAGCAGCGTATTTAGATTCACGATCTTTTGTAGCTGCCTGTGCTCTCATCTGTTTAAACTTAGACACTCCCTTTGAGCCTCTTGTTTCCCAGATGATTTGTTCTAATTGTTTCTCCATGTCCAAAGCTTTTTCATAAGCTATGTAATCAGACAACGGATCATTTTTATTACCAGTTTTCTGTGCCTCTTTAGTTCCATCAATAAAAGAAAAAAGATTATTAACATCCTTCGACATAGCCGAAAGGTCTTTACCTAAACTAATTCCTTTTTTAATAGCACCGAAAGCTAAGAGGGCAGCAGAAATTGGTTCCATTCTTTAACCTTTAATTACCAAGCTAAGAAGTAATACTATTGTTGTACCTGCACTGCCAATCAACACCATCTCAAGCCTTTTGACACGGCTAATAATCTCTAGCCACCTCTCTTCACTGACAGCCTTGTGTGTGTCTAACGCAGCCTTTAGCTCAAGCACTTTCATTAGCTTGCAGTAGCCTCTTCAACTACTTCAGCTTCTGGCTCTACGCTTTTGATAAGTGCATTTGTAAAACCTTGCAAGCTAACCTCAAAGATTTGCAGTTCCGCTTTTAAACTATTAGCTTTCGCCTGACATACCTTAATCTGGTTGATAATATGCTTTTGTTCATTCGACATAGTGTCAACATCGTGATCTGTGCCGTTGATGCTAATTACATTTGCTTTATCTACCATGGTGTTCCACTCCCTGTGATTGGTGTTTTTAATGTTGCTATCTGTGAAGCAAGCCCAGACTCAGTATCGTCTTTGCCAACATCCGCTTGCACCCAAGCTATGCAATTCGCTTCAGTTACATCAGCATAAGCAATGAAGTCAGAAGCATCTGGGTCAGGTGTGCAGCCAACTGTGCCGTAGCTACTTGCTGAGTGGTCACCGTCAACTGCATTACACCGCCAATGTATTGTGTTGATACCACCTGTTGCGATTGTTCGGTCAACGGTTTGTATATTCCAAGTGTATGATATTGCCATTTGTTTCTCCTATGCTTCCTGTGCTGCTTTAAACGCTGTCTTAACTGAGTCAGTCCATGCTGCATTAGCTATGGCTTGCACTGTTGCGTCCTCACCTGATATGTCTGTAGCTGTATGTGTCCACTTTCCATCACTATCTTTTGCAGAATTAAATGGCATTAAGGTCCATCTATTGTATGCTCTGCTTAATTCGTTTTTAGAACCGTCTGCCTGTTCTTCTAAGATAATCGTATCTTGGCGAACTTGTATATTCCAAGAACCTGCCACCTCTATCTTTCCAAACTCTAAAGATTTTGTAATATCACCATTTGCCATTTTTTAATCTCCTTTAAACTGATGTAAAATAAGTAAAACTTATGTAAAAAGTATCTCCTGTAGCAGGAGTATATGCACTAAACCCACTGTCATCTGCCATATAAACTATTTGACAACTTGCTACATTGTGTTCGTTAGCTAATAAAACTGGAGCATTATTTGCAGAAAAAGGTGTGTTGTACGACACAATAGCTGTTCCTGCAAAATGCTCTCTGTTACCTGTTTGACCTGCTGTTGCAACTGCTGTTGCGAAAGGTAAACTTAATTTTGTTCCACCAGAAGGACTTGAAATAGAACCAACAACAAGTTCGCCAAAAACAGTTACACTCGCTCCAGTTTTTATGTAGCCCATTCTATTTGAACTTAAAGCAGCCGTACCAGAACCCATTGTTAGTGTGGCTGTATGTAGACCTTCTTCATAGTCGTCCAACTTATTTGCGTCACCAGTACCGCCAAGAAAAACACCGCCTGAGAGGTAGAGGTTTAGGAAACGTCTATCTGTGGCTCCCAGAGTTATTGCGTTATCACGAGGTGCATTAGTAGTGGTATTAATTGGCTGTATTTGGTCTGTTTGGTCATTGAAGAACAAGCCTACATCACCAGTGCCTACGGACATACGGTTGCCTAATGTCCCAATACTCCCCACCGTGGTGTTGTCTTTGCGGACCTGAACAATGTCGCCGTCTGAACTTTTCCTATTCAGAATTACTGGGGTATTGCCGTCGCTCGTAGCATAAACTTGACCACGCTCCCGCAGAACAAGACCATCTGTTGTTGTATCTACGCTCGTCTTACTTATAAGTACGTCACCGCTGCTGTCGATACGCACGGCTTCTGCATTATTACCTGTAGAAAAAACAATTTGACCCGCACCGACAGTGTTTATCTCCAATATACTTGCAGAATAATGCCAAAAAAGCTCTGAATAATACGTACCATCTCCACCAAGCCTAATTTTTCCACTCTGATTATCAGAACTTACAACGTGTAAAGGGGCGACAGGAACTGATTTGTTTATACCCACATTCCCATCAGACCCTTGCACAAACAAAGCATGAGTAAAATTGTTTGACTCAACACGGAAGTCTACGTCTACAGAGTTTTCATTAAAAATAGTTTCTGTACCATCTAGTCTTATTCTTGAACGAGAAGTTCCTGCAACCATTGTGCTAATATCAAATTCTCCATCCTCACCACCATCACTAACATCTTTTGCTCTTATATTAATAGTTGCAAAATCAACTTCGTTACCACCATCATCATCTCCAACAAAAGTAATTTTACCTAATAAGTCATTATCAGCAGGACTTGCAGAATCTCTTTGCATTCGTAAGTTAGGACCTGCGTTTGCATCTGCATCTGTAGATATAAGTGTAAGCTGTGCAGTGTTATCAGCAGTTGTAATTGTTGAACCATCATTAGCAGCAAACCCACCATTAAACACAGTTGCAGCCGTGGTGGTCAGGACGCCTGTTACGAGGGCAGTCGTTGCCATGTTTACAGCACCATCAATGTCCACTACGTCTAGGTTGGCTGTACCGTCTACGTCTATATCGCCAGATATATCAAGCGACCCTGCATCTAGCTCACCTGTAAGAGTTATATTTCTAAATCCAGTTATGTCTTTGTTAGCATCTACGACTGCTGCTTTACTGGCTGCTATTGTACCTGCTGTAATACCGTCTATTGATTCCAAATCATTTTCATTGATGTCAGCACTGCCTATTACAAATGACCCTGCTGTTATTGCACCGCTTGCAGTAACAGATGTTATATTTGGGTTTGCACCTGACCCTGCGAGGGCAGCCATGTCAGCAATTACATCAGATGTAGCCAATAAATTTAAATCTTCAACAATCGCAGATGTTGCCAATAAATTAATATCAGTTACAATATCAGATGTAGCTAACGTGTTTAAGTCACTTACAATATCGCTTGTTGCCAGTGTATTTATGTCGCTTACAATATCAGAAGTAGCAAGTGTGTTTAAGTCAGAAACAATGTCAGATGTCGCTAGTGTATTTAGGTCAGATATTACATCCGAATTGGCAAGCAAAGCCATATCTGCAATTACATCTGTTGTTCCTAATAAAGCCATATCTGCTACGACTGCTGAAGCACTTAATGCAGCCATCGCTGTTACATTCGCAGATGTACCTAGCACTCCCATTGCCGTTACGTTTGCACTCGTTGCTAATAAATCCATATCAGTAATAACGGCAGAAGCACTCAACAGTCCCATGTCCTCAACAACGGCTGCTGTACCGAGAAGACCCATGGCGGTTACATTCGCAGATGTACCGAGAATCCCCATATCTTCTACTATAGCTGCTGTACCTAAAATCCCCATGTCGGTTATAACACCGCTTACTCCAAGCAATCCCATAGCTGTGACGTTAGCTGACGTAGCTAATAACCCCATATCCTCAATAACTGCGGATGTAGCCAGTAAGCCCATGTCTTCTACGACGGCTGCTGTACCTAATAAATTAACAGATGTTGTTATTCCTGATAAAGATTGGACAGCTGTAATTTTTGGACCTGCTTCTGCTGCACCAGTGCTTGCATTAAAGCCTAACACTGCTCCAACACGATCAGCCTTCAACGGCAACTCCATACTTACGGCTGTATCTTCATCTTGCAAACGAACAGAACGTGTAATGGTATCGTTGAGGTCAGCTTGTATAGCTACAAATCTATCAAGCTCAGTGTTTAATGTACCAATGGCAAACGAACCTGATGTTGGAAAGTCAGTTGTTCTATCTAAAGCTATGCCTCTGGTAATAATTACAGTTGATCCACCACTTGCACCAGTAACCGACATTGATATAGAGCCAGTAGTTCCTGATCCACCTGATACTGAGTAGTGCGTAGAGATTGTTTTGAGAGTACCATCAAGATAAACATTTAAATCTGCATCTGCAAAAAATTCAAATGGTACTGCGAAAGATGATTGACTTGCCCCTTCTGATACTGAATACGATATTCGGGGGGTGTTATCTGATGTGCTTATTGTCATAGCTTAATCCAATCTATCATCTAGTAAATTTCCTAGTTCTCTTGCCATTCCTTCTGTATAAGGCAAGTATGCAAATGGCAAATTTCGTATAATTTGTTTCCCTGCTGCACCACGATCACCATTTATATATTGCATCACACCATTTGTGTAGTCAATTTCTTTACCTGTGGCAAGTGTAAATCCATTTGTAGTATAATCCCAAAATATGCTTGGTCCTGCCCCACCAAGCCCTATAACAGTTTCAGCAGCACCATCTTCTGTTACATTATACTTTGGTCTTAACATACCATTACTTATATCTGGTCCACCCATAGCCATTGATGTATGTAAAGCTTCGTAGAATAAAGCAGAGTGCATAGAAGCAAGTCCTGAGTAATCAAAAGAACGTGCAAATCTATCTTCATAAGACATTTTATCCCATGTGTATTCATTTGTTCTCATTTTTAAACCCATGTAAGCTAATAACATTGGAGCTATTAATGCTGTACCTCTGTTCTTAACTTGACCTTGTAAAAATGAACCACTTATCTTTGATACAGCAGCTAAAGAATAGCTGTAGAACTGAAACGGTAATCCCATTAAACCACTTTCAATACGAGCATATCCTTTAACTCTAGCATCTTCTGCCATGCCAAAACCTCTGGCAACACTCATAGGAATGTAAGCAACTCCATCATTAATAATAGGTTTATCAGCAGGTGTACCCATTAATATTGTATTTAAAGTTCCACTATTCATAGCTGTTCTAAATGTAGTAACAACTTCTTGATCTATATCTACTTGTTTTTTTAATTCAGCTAAAGCAAGTTCATTTATTTTTTGTTCACTTCTTATATCAGCGTGTTTAGCGTGCATAATTTCGTGCATTTTTACAAAGTTAAGATACTCTTCTTTTGTTTTAAACGCATCTTCTGCTAATGCTTTTACACCTTTTGCTTTTGGTTCTGTCCAAGCTTTTCTAGCAAAATCATCATAAACACCTTCTTTATCTATAAATATTTTACCTGTCTTTCTTTGTATAAAAGCAGAACGTGTTTTGTTCTTAGGCCATTCTGGTTCTTCTCTATTAGAATAAATAAATTCAAAAGGTTTATTTGTTTCTTTGTGCATTATAGTTGGAAATGATTTGTAATTTTCCCATTCTTTTGTATTAGCAAAGAATAAACCCCTGGCAGTTTTTTCATGAGGAGTCTGAGATATTTTTAAAGCCATTGGCAAATCAATACCATATCGTGCTAAGAATTTAGTTTCCATATCTGTAGCTGTACCTGCTACAAGATTCTTAGAATAAAGAATCAAAGAATGCTGACGCACTATTCCATCAATTTGTTTCAAAGCTGTTGTTACTGGAGCTAAACCATTAACCATAAAGAATGTATCTTTAATTTTATCCCATCTACTATTGTCTAAAGGATTAGCTTTTAAGTCATCCATAAATCTAAGATGACTTGATTGCAAAACAATATCTAATGCTTCACCTGCTAAATGTATTTCTTCCCTAGACATCTTAGCCATAGTATCACCTGTTGCTGCATCTATCTGTGTAGCAAATCCACGAAATACATCTTTCCAATTATGATCGTGAAATAGTTTTGCAGGTTCAGATACAGTTGCAAACAAAGCATGACCAAGATAACTAACTTGAGCTAAGTTTCTAATTGTATTTGCAAATCTAAAATCCAATCTATCTGGATTACGAATTACAGTTCCAATAACACGATCATACATATGTATGTAATCTCGCATAGTTTTATTTATGTCTTTAATAGACATACCACTTTTAAACATATCCTCTTTTAATTCATAAATAACTTCATCAACATTTTTACCATTATTATATTTTGTGTACTCATATATAGGGGCAACTCTTGATTGATATGCTTTCATAACTTTAAGAGGATCACTTTGAATAAACTTAAATACTTTATCGTTAGAAATATCTAATGATCTATGTTTTAAATGTTTAGATACACCTTTACCAAAATACATATTATTAAAATCTGAAACATCATCTTCATTTAAAAGGTCACTAACAGTTTTTTTAGCTCGACCTGCTATTGCATTTGCATCAATAGATAACTGTTCTTGTTCCCATGTTTTAGCTTTAGGATTCCATTTATATACATAAGGATTTGATGTGTAATGTTCTTCTAATATTTTTTCTAACTCAGAACGATTTTTTTGTATTGCTTTTTTATCCCAATATCGAGGAAAGAACACATCTTCTCCTATATCATCAGCAGCACTTTCTGAATTAAACTTTAATATACCTACTTCTTCTCTTAATGCTGTTTGTCTTTCTTGTTGTATGCTTACCCATTCATAAAGCTTTCTATCACCAAGTTTATTAGCAAGCTTTTGTTTATTTATTTTTAACTGTGCATCTAAATCAGCTAGTTGTTTTTCTGCAACTAATAATCTTTCATCAAACTTTTTCTTTGTACCTAACAAACCAACATCAACCAAATCAGTTTTCCAAGTATTAAAATAATCATCCATCTTTCTAACAGAACGTGTCATAGATTCTGATAGTTCGCTTAAAGGAGTTTTGTTTATTCTATGATAGTTTGCTATAACTGCATAATCTTCTAATGTAAGTTTTGCAGGTGTATTTGCTCTTTCTAATAAATCATCTGGAATAGACGCATCTCTTTTATTCTTCATCCTTTGTACTGTATCAGTAATATTATAATGAAAAACTTTATCTAATTTTTTTCCTGCATGAGCAACATGATCTGATTGTAAATTAATAAGAACATCATAATAATCACCCATTCTTGTTTGTGATCTTGAGTAAACAGAATTTTTAGCAGCTATACCCATTTCATTTAAAGTATTCATAAATCCATTATCTGCAAATGATTCTATAAAATTAAGTTTAGCTTTATTTGTAGCATTGCCCATTAACATTCTTCGATAGGGCGTAGGAAATAGCTTATACAGTAAAGAATTACCGACAACACCGCTTTGTATATCAATATCTATCTCACCTTTTTGAACTGCATCAGCCCTTCTAAATCCTACTTCGAGTTTTGTTGATCTTATTTCTGGTCCTAAATCTTCTATTTGTTTTTGAATAGTTTGTAATTTACCATAATTAGCATCATCAATAACAGCCTTGCCACTCTCAGGTCGTATAGAAGAACGCAAGATTTGTTCTTCATCTGCAAGTTTTTGTTTTTGCAAATCCAACTCATTCATTTTTTTTACTAAATCTTTAGAAGAAACATTTGCAAATACAGACCTGTCCATAGCTTGATACTCAGCTACAGTAAATCCTCCAAAGTTTACCATAAGATCATCAGCATCTTTACTAAACTTTTCAGCAGCTTGGAATCTACGAGTAGGAAGTATTCCTAACAATCCACCAAATAAAGCCCCACCTAAAGCAGAAGCACCAATATTAAAAACAGTTTCTATTGGTTCATTTAAAGGATCAGTGGGTGCTCTAAATGCTTCTTGAGCAGCAGTAATAGTTGCAACACCTGCCCCAACTCGCAAAGCAGAACGACCTATTCCAATAGTAGGACCACCAAAAGGCAATGCAATTAAATTAATAGGATCAAAGAAACCTGCTGCAAACATATTTAACATACTTGAATTTGCTAATGTTTCTCTGAATTGTTTGCTTCTATCAATTCTATTTTTTAAAAAAATCATATGCTCAGAATTAATAGCACCACTAAGAAATTGATGATGACCTCTATAATTATCTCCCATATCTTCGTATGGGTCATAACCATTATCAGGAGGAATATTTAAACCTGTTGGTTGAACATAATCATCATTAGCATAACTAACACCTGCACCAAAACCTAAAGGTGGATTAGGATTGTTTTTAAAATAATGCGGAATGTTCCAACGAAACATTTCTTCTATTTTTTTAACTGTTCCATCGTAGCTATAGCCAAACATAGCGTCTGTTGTTTCATCAAACGTAGCTCGTTGCTGTTGAAACTCATACTGAAAGTTGCTAGGGAGATAAGAAGCATATTTTTTATTAGCAATATTATCCATTAATTATCTCTATCTGTTGGGTATGAATAACCTTTTTCTGCACTAATATTAAATTCATTCCCACTTAATGTTCCTGCAAGAGCATAATTTTCAATAAATTTATTTGCGTTGACATCCCATGATTGGCTAAAATCATTTACTCCACCTGCTGTAGCAACATTCCATTGTCTATCCCAATTTTCACTATCCCAAGTAACATATCCATTTTCACCTTCTTGCTCTCCTAATAAATGTTTAGCTATTACAGGTACTAAATTATTATTTTTGTCTTGCATCATAGCCATAAACATAGGGTATCTACCATTTACCATAAAATTAGGAGTTATATAAACAGGGATATGACTATTCCTATATTTTTCTTTATCTGTACCTGCATCAAATACTCTCATAGTTTGTTCAAAATCTTCTGCTAAAACATATTTTTTATTTGAATCCATAGGTTTTACCATTGAACCTAGTTCAGAACTCATAGTTCTAAAAAAACTTTTTTGTTTTTCTTTTTCAGGGAATGTAGCCATAACATTATTATTGCTATATGTATTTTTTACTTGTCCAGTTATTAAAGCTTCTGATGGATTGTTTGGTGCAAACTCAGAATTTACTCTATCTATTAATCCTTTAATAACTAATTTTTGAATACGTTTAGTTCCTAAACTATATTCACTATCTCCTTTCATAGTTTCAGCATTTAAAACTAAATTAGATAATCGTTCTATAATAAAATTAGAAGCTTTTGCTCCTAATGCTTGATCTATTTGAGACTCAAACAATCTTCCTTTAGATAGTCCTAAACGTACTTGATCGTAAATTTCTTTATAAGTTTCTTTATTTTTAAATTGTAAATTATCATCACCTTTTAAATTAAAATTACTATAGTCACTTATAAATTTTGGTATCTCTTCTGTAGGAATTTTTAAAACATTAGCTCCAATTAAAATTGTTTCAATATCAGTTGCTAAATCTGATTGGCTTTGATTAGCAAATATTTTATTAATTTCAACATTAAATGGACTTCCTTGATCTCCAATATGAGATGTAAGTTTTTGTAAGTTTTCAAAAACTCTTATTGATTGTTCTGGCGATAAACTATTATTAACAAAATTATCTAATTGACCTATTATTTGTTTAGGTACAAAGTTTTGTTTAAGCATTGTAGAAATTTGAGAAAGTTCTGTAAAAGTTTTATTGCTCCAATCATCAGTTAAATTAGAACCAGTACTATCAAACATATCTTGCATAGCTTTTTCTTGAAATTTATCTGGATTATATACACCACCACGCAAAATACTTTCTACAGCATTTTCTTGATTAATTTCAGCTTGAGAAGGAGCAGAGTTTTGTACAGAACTTGCTATAGATTGTTCTACTTTTTTAATAAATTCTGTTTGAGTTGTTTCACTTATTTCATTATAGATATTTTCAACAGCTGATAAATTATTATTATCTAATAACTTTGTTTTCTTAAATGCAGAACCATCTTCAAAATATCCTTGTAAATTTATTAATTGATTTAATCCTTCTTGAGTTGTTCCATCAATATTAGAAACATAAGAATTAAATACTTCTTGATATAGACTATCTTTTAACAATGATTTTGTTTTTTCTAAACTTTCTTTATATTCATTACTTGTTGTAGACAAACTAGCAAAAGAATCCATTTGCTCAAACATTAAATCAAGATGACTATTAACAGTATCAAGACGAGCCTCAGATAAACTTTTACCTGCTGTAAGTTCTGGTGGTAAATCTTCCATGTCATCAGTAAAAGTATTTGTAGCAATACCTACAGTTAATTGTAATAATTCATTTTGTTCTTCATTAAATTCTTTAGTTCTTTGACTTGTATGATTTATTTCTGCTTCTTTTATTTTTTGTTCACGCTTTGAAAAATACTCTGTTTGATCTTTAATAATTTGATCTTGATGCTTTACCCAATGATCTCCATTACGAATTAAATCAATAGATGTTATTAAATCATCTGGTAAATTACCTTTAAATTTTTCTTCACCAGTTTGTAAATATGTTAAATAATCATTTGTAAATCCTTCATATAAAGTTCCAAGTTCTTGATTACTTAAATGATACTCAAGCTTTCCTTGCAGTTTAAGATTTTCAAATTGTCTATCAATATTTCTTGTATTTTCAATGTTAAGGTTTTTTAATACTATATTTTTATTTGATTGTTCTTTTTCCAATAGAAGTCTAGCTTTGTCAGGAGCAAGCTTTCTAACACTTGAGCCAACAACAGAAAACTCAAGAAAACTTTTTGTAAGAGTTGCTAATTGTGTTTTATAAATTTCTTTTTGTTTATCAATAGCATCAAAGTCTCCTGATTTTGCTAATTGAGTTATAGTATTTCTTGTTTCATTGAATAAAACATTTATTTTATTATTAAGCTGACCTTCGCTAATAATAGATTCTTCTCTTAATTTTATTTCTGTTGATTGAACTTCAAGATTAGAAGCTGTAATAAATTTATTAGAAGCAGCAGTTATTAATCCACCAGAAGCATTTTGTAATTTATCTCTTTCATTTTTAAAACCAATGTCATCTGTGTTTGCATATAATGTTCTTATTTCATTAGCTATTTCTGGGTGTTCTTTTTTTAATTTTTTAATATCAATATTTGATTCTGAATATATTCCTAAAGATTGATGTAATGACTTCATTTTTTGGTCAGTAAATCTACCTGATGTAATATACTGTATAATTTTTTCGTGAGCTAGCCCTGCTAAGTTTATTTTATTTTGATTTTTTATTGTTAATCTTTCAGCAGGACTAGCAAGTCTTTCATATAGAGGATCATTTTGTCTTGTTTCAAGAAATTGTTTTTGTTCAATGGTTCTTGGATGATTAATACCAAATGATCTTACACTATCTAAATAAGCACGACCTGCTTCTTCTACAGCTTCTGTTTTAGTAAGAGTAATATCTTGTATTTGTCGTTGTACTTTATTAATCTGATATTTCTGTGAATACTCAGCTTGATATTCTGAACCAATGTTTTTAACAATTCCATTATAAAAAGAATCTTCAACAGAGTTTACGTGTTCTTCTATAAACGTAGACATTCTAGTTTTGAATACAGCATTAGGATGTTCTTCTAATAATGAACTGTTGTATATTTCATTAGCTTTTAATTTAAGTTTCTTATCCCATTCTTGTACATAACGCTGATCTATAGCAGATTGAAATGTTTCACGACCAATAGAACCAAGACCTAAATCCATTTGCAATGCAATGGGTTTACCTTCATCATCTGTTGTAATAATTTTACTTGAATCAAGACCCATAGCAATTTCTTTAGCATTCTTTTTTGCTATCTTTTCTCCTTCTACAAGGGCTGTTTTTTGTAAAATACTACCTTGCTGTTCAATCTCATTAGCAAATCTTTTACCAGAAGCAGCATTAAAACGAAATGTGCTTACTGGTGAATTTCTTACACTGACTGTTGATTTTTTAATAAACCTATTAGCAGACATATTACTATCCTATAATTGTAGAAAGCCCATACGCACCTTGGGCTAAATAACCTGCTGCTTTTAAAGAAGCAGTTCGTCGTTCATTCTTAGCATCAAAAATACCTTGTTGAGCTTGACCTACAGCCTGACCTTGAGCAACAAGAGATCGTGTTGTTCCTCTTTCTATATCTGTATAAGCAACATCTCTTTCATTGTCTTGATATGCTTGTATTGAAGCATCCATATCTCTTCCACTAAAAGCAAAGAAAGCTTGTGCAGTATCCAAATCATCTTCTAACTGTTTGTTTCTATCATTATTAAACTGTGCAATTTCTAATTTATTTTGTTCAACATCTATCAAAGCTTGTTTGGCATTTGCTTCAGCCATTTGAGCACCAATTTTGCCCGACTCTTTTGCACCTTTAATTTGTATTGCTGTACCTGCTACCGAAGCTATAGCTGCTGCTGTTGGTGTACACATTAGAAAGTTACCTCCGCTACTATACCATTGACTTGCAAAGAAAGAGGAGCTTCCTGAGTTACAGTTATCTGTGGGTCTTTAGAATACCCAAGCAAACGAAACTCTTTCTTTCCTGTAAAAGATTTACGACCTAAACTAAAATCATCTGTTGTCTGTCTAATAATAAGATTACTTCCATTCACGGCTATTGACCCTGTTGTATTCATATCAATAATAACTTTATTAACTGAGCGTGGCTCACCAGTAACAGGACCATTGCTTACAGCTATATCTATTGGATTTGTTTTAAGCTCTACTGGAAATGTATAACCTATTTCTAACTTAGTACTAATAGGTACAGCTTCCCTTGAACTTGTATCAATCTTATTGCTAGCCATTGTAAACTGACCAACATAATCTGTATCGGAAATAACATCTAAGACTGCACCATTAACCCAATCATCTGATACACTTGCTATTGTACTGGTTGCACTGGATACATAATCTCTGCTTAAATCTAAATTCTTTGTTGCATCAAACTGCATAAGATATAACTTTTTAGTTCCTGCACCAGTGTCATACCATGCTGTTACATAAAGATTTGTATCAACAACACATACAGATTGAAAGATTCCATTGGTTGTAAACTCAGTCCATCCTGCTTTTTGTTCTGCACGATTGGAATTAAATACAGCCATTGTGCCATCACTATTAACAGCAAATAAATATGCTTCTGGTCTTACAAGAGAGCCTTGAAGGATAGCCATTTGATGTGGAGATTTAATTAAATGAGATGACACTGTAGATATATTTATCGAAGAGTAAGCGTTCTGGGAATCAACATAAATATATTCGGATACAGAAGACCCAGAAGCTTGGGCATAAATAGTAGAACCATCAAACACAAATGGTTTTGCGAATGAAGCACCAAATGGTGTCTGTCTTTTTATCTGTGCATTCGTAGGAGTAATAGGCGAGTTCTGAAATGCAGGGACATAAAACTCTGATGTAGATGTAAACACCTGTAGATCACGATTGGATACAATATGTCGTATGGTATTAATCTCACCTATACTTGCAACCAATTCTATAGCATCATTATCTGCTGCCGTTCCCACATCAAAGTTAAAAAACTCGCTCGACTTACTTCCCCACAATGTATCGGGCTGAGAAGGTGTACCTCCAAACCATAACCGTCCTTCATGGAAAGCTACAGCAGCAGGATAGCCACGAACCAAAGAATACGATTGCTCACTAAAATCTGTTGTTGGAGCATGAGTCGTTATCTTTGGAGCACCACCACCATCAAGAGATGCGTTAGCTGTGCCACTTGCAGCAGCAATTCTATATCTATTTTCATCAACAACAGATGTTACAGTTCGTGTACCATTAATATTACCTGCTGTTAATCCTGCTATTGTTGCTGCTTCTGTAATAGCTATTGAATCATTTGTTTTTAATCCATGAGCAACATGAGTAATTTCTATTGAAGCTGTACCATCAACAGTACGCAAAGCGTTAATATCAAGTTGCTCTTGTAAAGTTCCTTGTACTGTACCAGTTGCAGTTGTTGTATTTGTAAAACCAGTAATAAGTATTTCACTATTATGATAACGTAAAGTTACACCTACATGATCTGATGTAAAGTAAGCAGCACTTGCCGTTAATGTTACACCACTTCCAGTTGAATTATTAGGATCAATAGTTAATCCTGTTGTATGAAACTTACTGTAAGGTTGAAATATCAAAGTGCTGTCAGCGTTTGTACCAAAGTCAAATGTCTGCAATTCAAAAGAAGTTAAGCCTGTTCTTACTAATTTCTTAATTGGAAATGTTTGATGAGCTAAAAACATAGTATCACCAGACTGAGCAAAACTTATTTCATGTATCTTTTCATCTGAGAAAGGAACATTCACGCTGTCTGTATCTTGTGTAATTGTTGATACTAAAGTCACAACATCTACTGTACTGATAGAAAATACTCTTATCTTTGCATTCTCTAACGACACTATGTATCTTTCATCGTCTGAGAATATAAAAGGAATTATTCTTGCTTGCTGTGTTCTAGCCAGTGATTCACTTGTAACAGCAAGTCGAGTTGCATCTGAACTCTTGGCAGTGAGAAAACCAGTAGGACTAGGAGATGTTTCCGTTACAGTAATAACGGCTGCACTTGGATTGGCTACTGTAAAACTAGCGTGAGCATTAATAGTTGTATAAATATTATCCGCTGTTGTATTGTTATTTGTATTAGGTCTGAATCCTGTAGAGCTAGCAGGGTCACTTGCTCCTGCTGCTTCAGCAGTAAAGACAACCTCTACACCTGCCGATGTTGTAAGAGTTATTGTTGCACCTACAGCTATGTTGGAATAGTCAGCTACAGTTATTGTACAGGCATTTTCATTAAGAGTTATATCGTAAGTGTATATATGTTTTGTTCCAGAGCGTTTAATAACTCCACCCTCTGCACGTAAGAAAAAGTTCTGCACTCGTTGAGCAGAACTATTATATATTTCACTATCAGTACGAGCAATTAAAGATGGACTAACTTCACCGTATTGAAAGTTTTGTATAGGAACTTTAACTTTCTGCACTAACTTCTCCTATTTGTAAGAAACCTAGAAGTAATTAATTTGCGTGATGTTTGTTGTTGAGAATCAATACTTCGTGCTTTTGCCATGAGTGCAGTCGCTTGTTGTTGCATAAGAGAGCCAAGACTTGCATCCCTTGCTAAAGAAAAAGATAAAGGTACAGCCAGTGCATACTCAACAGCTAGTGAAAAGTATGAAGGCCAATCAACCTCATTTGCACGATATGAATAATCAGCAATAACAATATCATTATCTGTAGTGTCGGCATATATTTTATCCCCATAGATTTGATAATCAACTACGTTATCATTTATAGTAACGGCATGAACCATTAATGTATCTGTAGGTAACTGATACGCTTTATCGTATCGACCAGTGGGTGCATCTGTAAGTAAATTTAAAACACTTTGATTGGTAGCAAATCTCCAACGAGCATTAACTAAAGCTGTCTGTGCAATGTCTTCATAGAGGTTTGACGTAATCAAAGATTCAGTTGTGCCATCACCAAAGGATGTTATAGGTTCAGCACCGATAAGAATCAATGCTCGACTTGCTATGTCTACTGGTGAGTTTGCTTTTGTGCTTGTTACCATTTTAATAAATGGGGGGCTATTAACCCCCCACTCCTTTAATCGCCATCAGTATTTGTAACAACAACACCGTTCGTTATATCAACTACAGAGCCGTTATTTGCATTCACATAAGCATGGGTAATAACAGGTGTTCCACCTGTAGATGTTACCGTAATGATTAAGTCATTTAAGTTCAGCATATTTGCTGCATCATTAAAATAACCTGCTGTGTTTGCGTCAGCAATAGTATCTGTAGAAACATAATACCAAAGCCTTTGTCCTGATGCTCCACCAATAAGGTGTAATCCACTTGCTGCATAAGCCATGTCTATACCTCCTATTAGTTATTATCAAGAAGCTCATAGATACCGTTGTCATCTATAACAACAGAACCCATGGACATCATTGAGGTTGCAAGGTGAGAAACTTTCTCAGGAACATAATTAAGTTCCGTACTAACATCTGCACCAACTCCTAAACCAACAGCAGAAGTATGATAACACAAACTCTTACCTGCTGCGATTGCAGAGGTTGAGAATATATTGAAACCTAAGAATTGTTTCATTGTCATCCCACCTGCGTAAGGTAGGTTTTGCTCACCAACAAAATCACTAGAAGCAAATTCAGTGATTGAGAATAAATCAGCAAACCCTTTTGGGTGCATAGCAATGTATCGTCCACCGTCTTCTGGTAGATTCGCAGTGCCAAATGTTTCAAAGACAGAAAGCAAGTCAGCTTTTTCAACAGCAGAACTTGTGTCATGTATTTGAGTAGAGTTAGCACCTGCATCCATTGCAGTTACAAGTATCTCATCGGTCTTCCGACCTAGAGCAGCAGCAGCAGATTTTGCAACAGCTTGTCTTTCATCTATGTTTGTTTTGAGTTCATCTAACTTATCGATATACTCAGCTGCATAGAAGTCAGACATTGTAGCTTCTACTGTGGTATGTGCTAAATCCATTGGAGTTACCATACCGTTTCTAGACTTTGTTGAAGCAGAACCAGTACCAATCTTTTGGAAACGAACAACGCTTCCTGCAACATTGCTTACTGTGCGAACTGTGTTCCGTAGCTTTGATCCCATTCTTTGGTAAGCCATATGAACTTCAGATTCAAACTGCTTAATAAAGGCTGTGTCGATTGTATTTGCCATTGAGCAAATCCCCTTTTATTAAGTTGCGTGGTATCTCTGGTTATCTGATTTTCACCTCAACACGATTGTCCCTTGGGGTCGCTTAGTGCATTACAGGCCTTGATGGTTCATTATAAATACTACTTTTGAATTTATTGCAACGATTAAATCGAAAAAAATCATACCCATAATGATTTTCTATTATCTCTTGGAAAGAAAAACCACACCATTGAAGCCATTGTATTGTCTTTTCATGGTCTACTGGAACTATATTCTCTATGTTTTCATACTCGGCTTGAAGAATATTTATACATTCTCTCGCTCCACGAAGGAATACCATATAGTTTCTATCTATATCTTTTGTACCTAACATCCATACTGAAGCTGTTCCTTTTAAATCTTCATACTCAGTAGTGCCACACATAGCAACAGGCTTACCATTTATTAAGATTGTATAGGTTTCATCTGGATTCTCTATAACAGATTCCATTAAAGCTGAAAAAGGTTCACTGCCAAATATAGCACACTCTCGTATATCTGGCAGTCTCATGTTTTGAGAAACAGGCATTACATCAGCTATCTTAGCTTTTGCTAATGATATATTTCTTAGAGAAGCTACAATATCTCTATTTATATATTGACTTGAATCCATTCTCTACTTCTCTAACGACATCAGGATTACGTTTGCTAGGATTCCAATACTCTTCTTTGAGCATAAGTTCTCTAAGCTGTGCTTCATTTGTTGTGTTTGTAACAGCAGAAGCTTGGCTTATATTTACGCCTTTGTTTTGTTCTTGTATATGTTCAAGGACTTTAACTCCATCAGCCGTAGCTGCTAGCTGTTCTACTGCTCCTATTAAATCTTTAGGAAAGTATTGATTCGCAAATAAAGATGCAGCTTCAACTCTTACATTTGCATTGTCACCTAGCTTTTGCATTTCCTGTTCTGGGTTTGGAAGTGTTTCACTTATCTGCTCTAGGTACATCATAATGCCAGAGTTAAATTCATCTTGGCTAAATCCATTCTCATATGAGTGTGTTGACCACCAATCTAATAATTTATTATCTGTAACAGCCCCCATATCCAAAAGACCTTGAGCTTCTTCAGTAATAAGGTAATCCCCTTTTGTCTCAGGACGATCTGCATATGCAATCTCTTCCTGTTCCTTCATAAACTTTTCTTTAAACTCTTCTTCTTTTTTGCCAACCATACTTTCCAATTCAGTATAAGACTTAGCTAAGTCTTCTGCTTTGGTAAACTTTTCTGGCAACCATTCGGGTCTGTCAGGTGTAGGAAGAGTATCCATTGCTGCATCAACAGCAGGTGTTTCACGTGAAACATTATCTTCTGTTTGTGTTGCCATAACATCAGCAACAGTGTTTTGTTCAACTTGCTCGTTCATTATTTTTCACCTTATGTGCGTGTTGGATTCTTCTATCTATTAAGCCAACTATATAACGCTGACCTTCGAGGTGACGCAACTCTGCGTCTGTAACATTAGGACCATTAACAGCATCTATCGTTATACTTTTTAAATACTTAAATACTTCTTGTCCTAAATCTGTATTAAACAATGAAGCTGTGTTTACACTAATACGAGAATCGTCAATTCGGTTTCTAGGAAACCCATCTAATGATATAAAGTTATTGCCTGACACCTGCTAACTCCTTTGCTAAACCATCCCCTTGCATTTCTGGATGTGCGTTTTCTGCCATTTGTTGAGCCATTTCTATAAGTTGTTTTCTTTGCTCTTTATCTCTAATAAGAGTATCAGGAACACCAAACTTTTTAGCTAATACACTGGCAACTTCTTCACTATCAATTAACAGATTTAATAATTGTGGTCCAAAGTTTCCTTGTATAAGTTCCATCCAACGAGCAATAGATGTAATGTCTGCTTGGTTTTGTGCTTGTGCCAATGGCGATACAGACCTTACCTTTACTTCTCTACCATTAATAGTTGGAAGTTCTATACGTCCTTGCTTCTTTAATATATAGACAACTCTTTGCAATACAGGCTGTACCAACTCAGCTTGCAATCTTCCAAAAGCAGAACCAATACGTCTGGATAAATCAGCCATACGTTCTGCAATCTCTGTAGCTGATGCAGGTGTACGATCTGGATTGCCAAGCATATCATTATACAAAGCTCTCTTAATATTCAAACGCATATCTGAGAGGATAAGCTGTGCAACATCAAACGAACCTGCTGCCCTAATAGGCTGAAGCCCTGCACTGTTTGGAGCTTTAGGTATAATAGTCCCTGGCATTAATGATATTGTATCTGGATTTACAACACCGTCATCATCCATTTGATAGATACCAGAGATAGCCATCTGTGCATTCTCAAGTATTAATTGTATTGTTAAGTTTGATGTTTTAATTGCAGAGAGAGCATTCATAAGTGGACCTCTGCCGTATATTTCTCCTGCACATTTCGACCAACGAAAACAAATAAAAGGATTAGAACCCACACCATTAAACGATTTGTGTTCTATTAAACTTTTAGATTGAACGTGTATTGTTGTTTGGTAGAAAGCTTCTTCATTTCTTTTGCTGTAATCTTTACACACAATCTCAAGAAGTTTTGTTTTAGAATCAGGGCTTGTAGCAATAGAGCGTCTTAAATCTTCTGACAGTTCTGCCTTTGGATAAAGTATCATTATCTCAGAAAACCGCATCTCTCTTTCACGAAACACATGATCTATTCTATCATCTGGTCCTGTATCAAGTACCACATCTGTTAATGGAATAGCTGAGAAGTTAACAGGGTTTAAAGCATTGCCTTCTTCTAC
>Ga0209634_1000430_pt1 | contig 32968 bp, 29 predicted proteins | sample LinPmetageLP40_FD_184043 | JGI IMG/M metagenome (GOLD analysis project Ga0209634, IMG submission 184043) | Marine viral communities from the Pacific Ocean - LP-40 (SPAdes) (version 2) | ecosystem: Environmental > Aquatic > Marine > Oceanic | place: Pacific Ocean | collected 2010-08-26 | reverse complement strand
AAAACATGAGCCTAGCCGTAGCTAAGGGAGTGTTTTTCAAAGAAGTATAGGGCAAAAAGATCAAAGCTTGGTTCGGCTAAAGTATGCTTAACTTGACACTAGTTCCATCTCCACTTCAGACAACTCGATACCCAACTCGCTTAACTCATCCAAGATCGGGTCGTAAATTTCTTTAAGTATTGGTATTTGGACGCCTTTGGAGGTGATTTTCCCTTGAAGTATCAATTTAGCAGCTATTGCCATAGGAAGCCCAACGGTTTTTGACATACCTGTATGTATGGTATCTTCGCCTATAGCTACCATTGTTGATTGTATTTGACGGTGTTCACCATTGGCGACAAAGTCAAATTTGTGCCACATGACAATCATGTCTTTATCCTCATCATTTAGTGTCCATTTCTTTTTGAGAATATGTTCCAAAATCTGTGCTGGCGTACCACTCTCAAGTCCTACCAACTCTTCACTAAACAGCCCTGCCCATCTTAGTCGATGCATTTCAGGCCCATCTATTTCTAAACTGAGATAATGCGCCAACTTCAACTCTACTGAGTCATTGGGGTTGTAGGATAAAAATGAATTGATGAACTGACGGTGTGTCATAAGTTTGACATTCTCCATTTGATAAGTATCATCAGTTGCCCCAATTTGAACAAAGACATCCCAGGCTTTACAGTACCCTGGTCTTCGGAAAGTACCGCGATACAATGTATTGATCCCATCTAGCCCATACACATCCATGTATTGGAGTGAATCCCGATTGGCATACCCCTCAAAATAGCCATGCCCTGGAATGTGAACCAGCTCTGTCCTCTTGAACAACCTGTGATAGGGAATGAACTTATACTTACCTTCTTGAATAAACTTCACAGTTCCTTGTCCTGCCAAGACAACATTTCTTGGGTTCCAAGTGAATTTGTATTCCCATGGATTGTCCTCGTCATTGGGGGCTAGAAGTCCTCCTGTAAATGACTCAAAAGATGTCAACTCATGACCTTCTTCTCTTATTTGATCAATCACCTTCATGGCTGACATGTGATCAATGCCTGGATCCAAACCACATTCGTTGAGCAAGATTATACCTTTCTCTTTTGCTCTTTCATCAAGGGCTTTCATTTCATCAGAAACATAGGAGGCGGTAATGAGGTTGATTCCCAGTTGTACACAAAGTTCAGCCACATGCATATGAAACCGTGCTGGCAACATGGAAATGACAATATCAGCTTTATTGATAACATCTTCCCGTCCAGCTTCATCCATAACATCGAACTGGATAGCTTCTGCATTGGGGTGTCCATTCACTTTCTCAGCCGCAGTCTCCAACACATAATCACCAACAATCACTTTCCAATTCTCTTCCCTGGCATGTCTGAGTAAATAATCTATCAATGATGATGCAGATCTTCCCGCTCCAAGTATCAATATTCTCTTCATTTTATCGCTAATATTCTTTGTAATAAATTTGGTTTCAAATGTAAATGAAATCGCCTGATTAACCCTATGAAAAAAGTAAAAAGATCGTGTTTCAGCATTTGTTTTGGGAGAGCTATTCCTGATGCGTAATTTTCATGAAAAAATGTCAATCATACAATATTTTGCTATATTGAGCTCCTTTTGAACAAAATTATGAGCAACGAAACCAATTTCAATTTTCAATTTGAAACCTTCTCTCGGGATGAATTATCGACTGAGGATACGCAATTAATAGTCCATGCAGAGGCAGCCTGTGACACCGCATATGCACCTTATTCTCAATTTACTGTCGGGGCGGCTTTGCTATTAGCAAATGGTGAAGTTGTGATTGGTTCAAATCAGGAAAATGCCGCGTACCCTTCGGGAATGTGTGCTGAAAGAGTAGCACTATTCAATGCTGCTTCAAACCATTCAAAAGTGAAAATCAAAAAAATTGCCATCACCGCACGAAAATCCGATGCCGCACAATATATTGATGTTACGCCCTGTGGAAGTTGTCGTCAAGTTATGCTCGAATACGAGGAGTTGCAAGATGACAACATTGAAGTTCTTTTCGCTGTGAATGGCAGTTGGGCCAAACTAACCAACACTGCTGTATTACTGCCGTTTTCGTTTGACAAAACCTCTTTGAAGTAGCTTCATTTAGATGAATGATACTCTCCAATTCTTCACCCCAATTTCAATACTCAATTTTTAAGCAGAAGTCATTTTCATATCTTATGGTTTAAATGCATAAAATTGTATCTTACGATCTTAACCAAAATTTAATCACTACGGATTCCCTATGATCTTGAAGTTCTTAAATGCTTCTCTGCAAAGAAGAGTTTTGTTGATGTTTATGGTAATTGGCCTTATGTTGGTCATAGACATGTCGATCATAGTACATTTTCAAAATAAGCTTGATCAGCACGGTAAAGCATTGAGTATAATTCATCAAAACCACACTTCCATTGATCATCTTTCTAATACAGCCAATAAGATATTTAGACAAAATGAATTCGATATCAAGGATGAACTTTTATTGACCAAAGCACAAGTCACACAAAACATCGACTTACTTATAAAAGGAGGGAAAGTCCCCAACACTGATCTTACCATAGCGCCTAGCCAGGATGACATACAGGCAAAAGCAAAAAACTTAAAGAAAAACTGGGTTCAGGCTGTAGAAGTTCTTGATGTTATTCATGCCGCTCCTGTCAAAGTTGACTCTGTATTGAAACAAATTGTGGTAAAAACAGAACTAATTGATTCTACTTATCAAGACATCAGCACAGAAATAGATCGAATAATTTTGGTACCCAATTCAGAAATAAAAAATGCGCTTTCTCAATTCAGTAGCTATAAAAAACTTCTTTTCGAAGATCTAAAAGTCCTGAATACTGCCACCATCTCTGACTATGAAATACAAAAACAGCAATATGATATTATTCTATGGGCAATGCTCTTACTCAACCTGGCGATCATAGGTTTATTCCTATTTCTTATGGTAAATGTTGTCATCAAGCCGCTTGGAAAAATAGGACATCTCGCTAAGAAAGTAGCCAACGGAGAAGATGTTGATATTCGATATAGGCAAGATGATGAAATTGGCGAAATTGTTTCTTCGGTGAAGTCCCTTGGAAATCACCTCCGTCAAGCATCGGATTTTGTACACCATATTGGCGAAGGTGATCTTGAGGTCTCATTAGAAGGATTAGAGGAAGAAAAGGATACACAAGGCAGTCTTGCTCATGCACTGATTAGTATGCAAGACAAGCTTAAACTCGTTTCTCAAGAAGATCAGATACGCAATTGGGCAACGAGAGGAATGGCAAACTTTGCGGAGATATTGCGTAATAACAACAATGACCTGCAATCTTTAGGTGATGCTATTCTTGCAGAGCTCATTAGTTATACCGATGCAAATATTGGCTGCATCTATGTGCCAAGTGAATCTACAGAATCTGCTGAACTAGAATTAATTGCATTTTACGCATATGATACCAAGAAACACTTTAGTGAAAAGATTGTAATTGGTGAAGGACTTGTCGGACAGACATTCGTAGAGAAGAAGACTACATACTTATTAGAAATACCTAACAACTATACAAACATCAAATCAGGAGTCGGCTCCTCGGTACCGAAATCTATACTTGTAACCCCACTGAAGGTCAATGAAGATATTTATGGTGTTCTAGAAGTTGCCTCGTTCAAAGAGTTCTCAAAGGAACAAATTGAATTCATTGAGGAAATCGGAGAAACAATAGCAGGCACTATTCACAATGTGAAAAATGCCGAACAGACTAAAAAATTGCTGGAGGACTCTCAACAGCTCACTGAGCAGATGAGGGCACAGGAAGAGGAAATGCGCCAAAACATGGAAGAGCTATCAGCCACCCAAGAGGAAATCGCAAGAAAAGAATTACATACAGCAAGTACCATTGAAGCATTTGACAGTGCGGTGGCGTCCATCGAGATCAATGAAGACGGAACAATCAGCAGCGTAAACACTGCGTTTTCGGAACTCTCTGGTATCGCCAAAGGAAAACTCAATGGTCAGCACTTAGCAACGACACTTAGCAACTCAGTGGACGAAACTTTAGAAGCATTGATTGAATCAATTTTTCAAAATCAAAAACCTTTTACAAGAGAACTTACACTATTAGATGAAAGAAGCCAGACTTCCAAAGTGAGTGTACACTTCTCCTACTTGCAGTCAGGAAGTGCCATTTTGATTTGTTCCCCTATAAATAAATCAAGCTCGTCTGTTCAAGTACCTATCAGTGAGTTGGAAGAGGAACTTACACAAAACTTAAACATGCTTGAGCTAACACAACTATCTCTCGATGAGAAAGTCGAGCTAATGAAAGATTCATTTGTATATATAGGAATCGACAGTCAGGATCAAGTATTCGTGCACAATGACAATCTAATGAAGATTCTTGGAGACAAACAAGTTGATCTAAAGGGTAAGAAATATTTGGATGTTATCCCATTGAACAATACTGATAAAGACACTATACTAAATAAGCTCAAAAGTGGCACTACTTATAGTAATGTCGTAGCCTTGGAAGGAACAGATATAAGGAACAGAAAGATTATGCTTCATATTGAGCGACTAAAAGATAAAAAGTAATATATTTCCCAGGTAAAAGATGACATTTAAGTCATGTCGTTTTTTACTTACTATTAACACAGAATTAAACCTTGAGTTATAATATATTTATGACTCTGATAGCAACTTAAGAAACCACATCCGATGAAGGATATCGAAATTGCAGACATAAAGAGAATTGCCGAGGTAGTCAAGTCCGAGTACAACTATGACTTCACCAACTATGCGATGTCATCTTTTAAGCGAAGAATACAACGCATTATGGATATACATAAATTTAGCACCATTGATTCACTGGTGAAGCGTATCTGCGAAGACAAGGTTTTCTTTGAAGATTTCATAGTTGAAATCACGGTGAACGTAACGGAGATGTTTCGTGATCCTTCCTTTTGGAGAATATTACGTGATGATATCATCCCTGCGATTATGCTCAATCATGACAAGATCCGCATTTGGCATGCCGGATGTTCATCGGGGGAGGAAGTATTCTCTATGGCTATCATGCTCAAAGAAATGGGACTTCTTCAAAAAGCTTCCATCATTGCAACTGATTTGGATAAAGAAATTCTAAAAAAGGCGAAGTCAGGAAAGTACACGCTTAAGAACATGGAACTGAATGAAAAGAACTATATCAGATTCCAGGGAGAGACAACTGTCAAAGATTATTACAAGGAACAAAATGGCTATGCCGTTCTAGACCCAAATCTAGTCATGAATGTTTCATTTCGCGAACATGATCTGGTCAAAGGAGATGTATTCAATAAATTCGACCTGGTTCTTTGCAGAAATGTAATGATCTATTTCAATCAAACGCTTCAGAACGAAGTGTTGAAAAAATTTCACGAAAGCCTATTCAAATATGGGTATTTAGTCATTGGTTCCAAAGAGTCTTTGATATGGTGTGACATTGCCAGTAAGTTTATTGTGGTGAACAATGAAGAGAAAGTTTACAAAAAATTCAAAGACTAATTCCTTAGTGCTTCGATGATTTCTTGAAATGAACAAATACAACTTAAGCAATAAATATAAAGCCGTAGTCATTGGAGGTTCTGCCGGTAGCTTTCAGGGGATTACAAAAATCCTCTCTCAACTTCCCAAAGGATTCCCTATACCAATTATATTATGCTTGCATCGTTTGAAACACGTGCGAAATGGATTTGTAGAAGCGCTATCTATCAAAAGTATAACAGAAGTGACAGAGCCATACGACAAGGAACCAATCAAAAAATATCATGTGTACCTTGCACCTTCCAATTATCATATGTCTATTGAACTAGGTAATAATTTTTGTTTATCGACAGAGGAAATGATTAACAACTCGCGCCCCGCCATCGACATCACCCTTAGCAGTGCCGGGTATGTGTATAAAGACAAACTAGTAGGTATACTACTATCTGGAGCTAACAAAGATGGTGCACTGGGCATGAAGCATATTCATGACAAGAAAGGACTCACAATTGTCCAGGAGCCATCAGAATGCATGATTGACACCATGCCTACTGCCGCCATGGCGGCCACAGAAATAGATTATGTTTTGAAAATTGACGAAATAGTGAGTTTTTTAAACGAACTTAATAGCCATTACAAATAGTGCCATATGAAATCTAAATACACACGTATTAACTTCATAATTATCATCCTTTTTATAATTAGCATGATAATTACCACGCTCCAACTATTTAGCCTATCAGATGAGTTAATATTAGGAGTGAGTTCATTATCCACAGATAATATCTCTGAATTATCCACCGTACTCAACGGTGTGTATATCACCGTGGCCATATCTCTGATAGCAGGACTTATAGCCATCCTACTCAACTTCAAGATGGATCAACATACTGTGAGTGATCAACATGTCTCTCATTCGAAAACCCATGCTGATCAAGACACAAAAAAGAATGGAGACGCATCAACTGACACGGAAGTTGATTTGGATCTAAGTGTGATTCAGAAAGCAATAAAAGATAGCAGTGATAAAAAAGATAAGCATACGGCCACACTCACTGCCATTTGCAAGAAGGTAGAAGCTGGTCAAGGTGCTATTTATTTAACAAAAGAAAGCAAAGAGTCAAGAATAGTAGAACTCTACACATCATATGCATTTCATATTGCCGAATCTGAAACCTTGAGTTTTACTTTCGGTGAGGGCTTAATTGGTCAAGTTGCTGTTGAAGGAAATACTTTGGTCATAGATGAGGTTCCAGACAACTATATCAACATTGTTTCCGGACTGGGCAGTGCCTCTCCTAAGCATCTTTTGATCACTCCATTGACCACGGGTAAAAAAATAATCGGAGTAGTAGAATTGGCTTCTTTCACGCCATTTAGCAAAGAAGAAGAAAAATGGATAAAGGAAAGTTTAAATCTATTGGTCAATAGTACTGGCAAAAAAACTACCACCGATAGTGAAGCAAAGAAGAAAAAAGCAGAAAAATAAGAACGAATAACAGTAGTTATGTTTAAGAATATAAAAATAGGCACTAAAATCACAGCGGTTGTCATCACGATCGTTCTGATAACGGTTGCCACAGTGAGTTTCTTGGCTTATAACCTAAGTAAAAAGTCAGTTGAAAGAAGGCAAAGCGACAACTTGAATGTATTGATTGACAATAGAGTGGACAAAATATCTGCCTATTTATCTCACATCAATAAAAACGCGCAGTTGATCACTGGGTCAGAATTGACTAAAAGCACCCTGGCTACCGATGGACAAGAGGCAGATTCACTACTCGGATTCCTCATGTCATCTTCTTCAGAATCAGATCTAAAAACATACCTACAGGATGTTAAAAACGCATTTGAATATGACGAGATCATGATCACTGATATCTCAGGGAATGTCAAATATGCCACAAACATTGAAAAAGAAGGAACACAATTCATCGAACCAAATGAAGGTTTTTTCACAAAATGCACTACAGAACAACACTTCAGCGCAGCAATCAAAGTAGATGAGGGAGGACATCATATCATGAATGGCTCCCCTATTGTTGACGACTTTGGAAATAATATTGGTCTGCTTTTTATCAAATTCAAATTAGAATCCTTATTCGAGGTACTCCAAGACTCAACGGGATTGGGTAAAAAAGGAGAACTAATCCTTGGGTCACAAAATATTGCAGGAAATCAAATTGCATTCCTTAACCCATTGAGAAATCAAGATTACGCTTTGCCATCTACCCCATGGGTTGCTGATGAAGCCAAAATGATCCCTGTTCAAAAAGCAATCATGGGTAAAAACGGCAGTGGTTTTGGTACTGATTATCGAGACAAAGCAGTACTCGCTTCTTGGCGTAACATACCTGAGGTCAATTGGGGGCTTGTTGCTAAGGTTGATTTGGATGAAATCTATGTTGAATCCAATGACTTACTCAAGAAATTTTTCTGGTCAGGACTGATTATAGCCTTAATTTCATCATTTATATCCATTCTTTTCTCAAAATACCTGGTTTCTCCTATCCATAGCTTAAAAGGCACATTGGACTTTGTAGGCAAAGGTGCGCTACCAGATCATGTGGAGATGAAATCAAAAGATGAGGTTGGATTGATGGCCAATTCGGTCAACGAACTAGTCCAAGCCCTAAAACGAACCGCTTCATTTGCTACCAAGATTGGTGAAGGCGACTTTGAGGCTAAGTTTCAGCCGCTAGGGGAAAGTGACACTTTGGGTATGTCGTTGATCGCAATGCGAGACAACCTGATCGAGGCAGATAAACGAGATACCGAACGCAATTGGATTGTCACAGGCGTTGCTGAAATCGGTGAAATCCTCAGAATGCATGACAACTTAGAAGCTCTCGGTGATGACGTGATAAAATTCATCATCAGTAAAATCAGTGCTATTCAAGGAGCATTCTATGTAGTTGAGGAAGATGAAGATAAGGATTTTTATGAAATCCAGATGAAATCTAGTTATGCCTACAATCGAAAAAAGCACCTTGATACAAAGTTTGCTTTCGCTCAAGGGCTGGTAGGTCAAGCAGCTGCCGAGCAGGACACCGTCATGCGCACAGAGATTCCTGAGGAATATGTGACAATATCTTCGGGCATTTTGGGTGATCAAAAGCCAACTTGTATCCTGATTGTTCCTCTCATTACCAATGAGAAAGTATATGGTGTTCTTGAATTTGCTGGGTTCGAAAAGTTCGATGACAGCCATGTGAAGTTTGTTGAGGAACTGAGTTTGATACTAGCCAGAACGGTATTCAACATCAAAATCAATGAGCGCACGAGAATGCTGCTCGAAGAATCTCAGACGATGAGTAATGAACTTCAGGAAAAGCAAGAAGTACTCAGACAGAATGCTGAAGAGATGCAGGCGACACAGGAGGAGCTCACCCGTTCCAATTCGCGCCTTGAAGAGCAAATCGAAGAAGTAAATAAAACTCAGAACAGAATGCAGCTTCTCTTAGAGAATGCTTCTGAGGTCATTACTATATACGAGGAAGATGAGACAATCCGATACATCAGTCCATCAGTGGAGCCTATCTTGGGATATTCACAGGAAGAAATGATCGGGATCAAAGATAGACAATATGTACTTGAAGATCATTCAGAGATTGTTGGAGACATGTTTAAGCAGTTGTTAGACAACCCCTATCAGCAAGTGACCATACAATATGAGTATCGCAACAAAGACAATAGCTCTGTGTGGTTGGAGTCAACAGGTACGAACTTTATGTCAAATCCAGCGATACATGGTATCATCGTCAATTCGACAGATATCACTGAAAGAAGAAGAGCAGAACAAGAACAACGCATGCGTAGTAAAATGCAGGCTCTTTCTGAAAACTCACTTGACTTGATCACGCGTCTGGAAAAAGATGGCCCGATCTCCTATGTCAATCCAATTATTGAGTCTTTCACAGGCAATTCACCGGCAGAATATTTAAATAAAAATCTAACTGATACAGATATTGACAAAACCATCGTAGATGAATGGTTGAAAATCCTAGAGGATGTAGGTGAAAGCAATGAAAAGTTATCTAAAGAAATGGATTTCCCTACTGAAGAAGGGAAACGCATTATGCAGGTAAATGCCATTCCTGAATTTGATGAAGGTGAAAATCTAGAGTCCGTACTGGTCGTCTCTCATGACATCACTGAGCGAAAAGTGATAGAGCTAGAGATTCAGAACAAGAACAAAAAGATCAACGATAGTATCAACTACGCGAAAAGAATACAAAATGCCATTCTGCCAGATAATGCGATTATCAATCGTACGCTTGCTGATTCCTTCATATTGTACAAGCCGAAAGATGTAGTTAGTGGTGATTTCCCATGGTATGTCAAAGTAGGCGATGATATATACATAGCTGCCGTTGACTGTACAGGGCACGGAGTGCCAGGCGCATTGCTCTCTCTTATTGGATACTTCCTTCTCAATGATATTGTCAGAAGTAGAAAAGTAAGCGACCCAGGATTGATCCTAGACCAATTAGATGAAGGAGTGACTACCACTCTGCGCCAAGATGAAGAAGACTCCAAGACCAAAGACGGTATGGATATCGCACTTTGTAAGATCAATACTGCCAACAGGACTGTAGAATATGCCGGTGCCCATAGATCACTCTACGTCATGAGGAAAGGTGAAATGGAAGAAATCAAGGGTAACAAGTTTGCAATTGGCGGTGGTATTTATAAAAATCAAACCAACTTCACCAATACCAAACTGAAACTTGGTAAAGGAGATTCCTTCTACTTCTGTTCTGATGGATTCCCTGACCAATTTGGCGGACCAGACAATAGGAAGTTTGGTCCAAAACGATTGCGAGAAATCATCACTCAAGTCCATGACAAGTCCATGCAAGATGCATATCAGCGATTTGATGATGAATGGGAAGGTTGGAAAGCAGATGAAAAACAAACAGATGATGTCTTGTTGATTGGAATCAAATTCTAACAAATTATAGAATTGTCCATTGGCTTGTCATCTAACAAAATAGTTAATACATTTAAGCATATTAATGTTGCGAACACATAACTTATAATTGTCCACTCATGAAATATATTTATGATTTACACCAAAGTCTGAGCGATCACCATTTGATCTTGGCTTATGAAGGTGAATTTACCCAAGAAATTACAAAATCAATACTAGCCATGGTAGAGCGTAACATGGATTCTACTGGCGAAGACTCTTCGATTAAACGAAAAGTCTTCAATGTCATGGTGGAGAGCTTGCAAAACATTGTCAAACACGCTGACAACAACAGTAGTAAAAGTCACTCAGCCGTATTTATGGTGGGTAAGCAGAAAGAGCAATACACCATCATTTCTGGTAACCCAATGAACAATGACACCATTGATTTGGTAAAGGATAAGATTGACAAAGTCAATGAATTAGACAAAGACGGTCTTAAAGCATACTATAAGGATATTATCAAGAATACTAAAATCTCTGAAAAAGGAGGTGCAGGACTTGGGTTTGTAGATATGGCCAGAAAATCAGGACAAAAACTGGTCTATGATTTTCAAGATATGGGAACAGATAAATCATTTTTTGCTCTTAAGTCCTCTATCGAAAGACTGTAATTTTTTTTGAATATAATAGATAAACAATACCAATCATGGAAATATTAAACCTGGAAGGCGCTGAAGATACCCCCAAAATAATGTTGGATAAAGCAAATGGCATTTTTGAAATATCAGGAAGATCATTGCCAGAGGATTCAGCAGAATTTTATCAACCAATACTCGACTGGATAGAAGCTTATGGAAATGATCACAATCCAAGTACTGATTTCATCTTCAAATTGGAATATTTCAACACCGCTTCTTCTAAATTAATCCTGGATGTACTCTCTGCTTTGGAGGATATTGACGGTGTGAACATTATCTGGTACTTTCACGAAGATGACGAAGATATGGAAGAAGCAGGAGAAGAGTTTTCTGAACTGGTTGAGCTTCCTTTCGAATTTAAGACCTACTAAATCAGTCTCGTTATCCGTTTGTTGTAACAGCACACATTTTCGTGTAAGTCAACCTTAACATATGAGTGAAGAAATACTAAAAGCACTAACCCAGCTATTTGCAATCATCACCAAACAAGATGGTGGTGTCACTGAAAAAGAAAGGCAGTTTGTTATTGGTTTTTTTCGACAAGAACTAGATCAAGACTCTATCAAGGAGTACTTGGAGCTATATGATAAGTTTGTTGGTTATAAGAAAAAAGAGGAAGGGGATGAACAGAAAAAGCCTGAAGGAGAAGAAGAGCAGCCTGTCAAGAAAAGGAAACTCACATCTGTTCGTGATTCTGTAAAAACACTCGGTTTATGCAAAAAAATCAATAAGACCCTAACGCAAAAGCAAAAAGTAGTCGTATTGGTTAAAATTCTTGAGCTTGTAGCTTCTGATAAGAACTTCACACCTCAAAGGATGGAAATTATCGATACAATTTCCTCAGTATTCAACATCGTCAAAGATGAATACAAGCTCATTGAAAGTTTTGTGATTCAAGAGGATGTTTCTAATCTTCGGTTTGCTGATATTTTGCTGGTCAACAATAAACCAGTTGTAGAAGCAAAAACTGATGTAGTAGAAGAAACTGATGAAGCAGGATTTCCAATCAAAAAAGAAGTTGCTAAACACCTCAATGTAGAAGTAGATGGCAACCTTATTTTCATGAAGGTCAACAGTGTTGACATGTACTTTGTGAAATATTTAGGAACCAATGAAGTCGTCATGAATGGCTTCATTATGCTTACCAATAGAGTTTATCTATTCTCGAATGGTAGCACTGTCAAAACTCCCGCTGGATCAGCACTGTATTTCAGTGAACTTATCACGCAATTTATTTCTGATCTCAAAATCAGTAATATTTCATTCAATGCGGAAAATATTGAGTTTCAATTCCCAAATGGTGGAATTGGACTTCGCGATGTCAATATTTCGGAAGGCCCGGGTAAACTCATCGGCATTATGGGTGCCAGTGGCGCAGGTAAGACAACGCTACTGAACGTACTTGCAGGTATAGAGCAACCATCCAAAGGTCAGATATTGATCAACGGATATGATACCACAACACAAAAGGATAAAGTTCAAGGAGTCATCGGATATATCTCGCAAGATGACTTGCTAATCGAAGAACTTACCGTCTATGAAAACCTCTACTATAATGCGAAGCTCTGCTTTGCGAACATGGGTGAAGAAGAACTCGATCAAAGAGTCATGGATGTCCTTACCAGCCTAGGGCTCGATCAGCGCAAAGACCTCAAAGTAGGTAGCGTGCTAGATAAGACGATCAGTGGTGGACAAAGAAAGAGACTTAATATTGCACTTGAGCTTATACGCGAGCCAGCTGTGCTTTTTGTAGATGAACCCACTTCGGGTCTTTCATCTAGAGATTCAGAAAATGTAATAGATTTATTAAAAGAGCTTTCTTTCAAAGGAAAGTTAATATTTGTTGTCATTCATCAACCATCTTCAGACATCTACAAGATGTTTGACAAGATGTACATTATGGACACTGGTGGTTATCCGATTTTCTATGGCAACCCTATAGAGGCAGTCACCTACTTCAAAGAAGTGACCCATCAAGTAGATGCAAAGAGGGGGCAGTGTGAATCATGTGGGAATGTAAACCCTGAGCAAGTATTCAATATCATAGAAGCCAAAGTTGTAGATGAATATGGCCAACTAACTAATAAGAGAAAAATCAATCCTACGCAATGGAATGAATCTTATCTTGACCGGTTTAAAATTGAGAAAGTAGAAGATGTGAATGAAGAGCCTCCTCACTCTCTCAACATTCCATCTAAGCTCAAACAAACATTTATTTTCACTGTCAGAGATACTATTGCTAAGCTTAGCAATAAGCAATATTTGATGATCAACTTGCTAGAAGCACCACTTTTGGCACTGATTTTAGCATTCATCATCAGATACAAGAGTTCACCATCAGGAATGGAGTATATTTTCCGATTCAATGACAATATTCCTGCTTTTATGCTTATGAGTATTGTGGTTTCATTGTTTATGGGACTCACAGTAAGTGCAGAAGAGATCATTCGTGATCGAAAAATATTAAAAAGAGAATCTTTTCTCAATTTGAGTTGGAACAGCTATCTATTGTCCAAACTGGCAATTCTCTTTACAATGTCTGCCGTTCAGACCATATCATTTGTTCTGATAGGTAACTTATTATTGGAAATTCACGGAATGACCTTTAGTTTTTGGCTTGTCCTGTTTACTGTATCCTGTATGGCCAATGTGATGGGGCTTAACATTTCATCCGCGTTCAATTCTGCAGTCACAGTCTATGTCATTATTCCATTGCTGCTTATTCCGCAGATGATCCTTAGCGGCTTGTTGTTCAATTTTGATAAACTCAACAACATCATAAGTACGAAAGGAAAAGTGCCATTTGTCGCGGATATGATGGCTTCTCGATGGGCGTACGAAGCCATGGCAGTCTATCAGTTCAAGGAGAATGATTTTGAAAAGCCCTATTATCAATATGAAGAGGAAGAAATGAGGGCAGATTTCAAAGCCTCTTATCTTATCAAAGAATTGAAACGAAAACTCGACTACATCAACAACAATGTAGAATCTACTGACGATTCTGTACGATTGATAGTCGAAAAAGATTTAGCTATCGTAAAAGGAAAAATTCTTAAAGAGAGCTCTAAAGAAGGCATTGAAGACATAGATTTGGACAAGGCACTCTCTTTATCAGGATTTAATGTGCAGATATATCAATTGCTTCATGCATACTTAGATAAGGTGAAAGATGGCTATTTGGATACTTACAACCTGTCTGTTCTGAAAAAAGAGAAGCTCATGAACTACTATGAGAACTCAGAAGACTATGACTACAATCTCAATGACTACAAAAACAAATATTTCAATGAGAGCTTGTCAGACTTGGTTAGAAATATCGCAGTAAAAGAACGCCTACTTGAATATAATGGGCAACTTATCCAGCAAATAGACCCAATATTTAACTCCCCGGAGTATCCAAATCATGCACTAGATTATAGAACGCATTTCTTTGCTCCGAGAAAACATTTTCTTGGCGTCTATTTTGACACCTATTACTTTAACATTGTTGTAATATGGTTTATGACAATATTGTTATATATTACCCTGTATTATGAAGTATTAAGAAAAATGATTGATTCATTCAGTAAAGTTAAAATCCCTAAAGCGAAGGGATAATTTATTGATTGAGCCAAATCCCCTTAATAGTTTGTAAAACGTAAATGAATTTTTAATTTTGTTTATCAGTAAGCACTATTTTATGAAGAAAATATTTTTTGGAATTCTCGCAATATCTTTTGCTTGTAGTTCAAGTAACAAACCTGCCGATGAGCAGGCTTTCCTTGAAGAGTTAGATTCAATGAAGGTAGAAGGTCCTGCTATATCTGAAGATGTCATATCTGACATTATTCAGTCCATACCGTCTCCATTGGAGATTTCTGTACTGTTAAAAGAATCTGGCACGAAATATGACGTAAGCATATTAAATACTGCTGACAATACTTCTAAGTACAATAGCAACTATAGCAAAGCGTTGAACTTAGGGATATATGGAACAGATTTGGGATACACCAATATCTATGAGCAAAACCAAGATGGGCTTGACTACATGGCATCTATCAAGGAATTGGCAGATGGGTTAAATATTGGTCAGTTCTTTGATATTGAAACTATTGGAAAACTAGCAACCAACAGTAAGAATCTTGATTCTCTATTGTTGATTACTACACAAAACTTCAACAGCATCAACCACTACCTGCAAGAACAAAAACGTTCAAATTTGAGTGTTTTACTATTGACAGGAGGATGGTTGGAAGCCATGCATGTGACATGCCAGGTATCTTCTAAAGACCCAGGAAACAGGGCACTTCAGGAGACGATCGGAGAACAAAAAATCATATTGGAGAACATTGTGCTGTTGGTATCATTCTATCAGGAGACAGACAGCAATATGAAAGCCTTGATGGATGACCTACTTAGGTTGCAAACTGCTTTTGAAGCTATCGAAATTACTACGACTTATAAAGAGTCAACTATGGAAATAATCGATGGCGTGATGGTCATCAAAGACAATAGTGAAAGTCAGGTAAATATTACTACAGAGAACGTAGAAGAGATTAAGAGCTTAACAGCCGACATTAGAAAAAAAATAATCAGTTAAGATAGATATTTGTATGAAAAAGTTAATTTACTTATTTGTAACCACCATGTTTTTGACCGTATTCAGTTTAGAATCAACTGCTCAGTGTGATGCTGATGGATATTCTAACGACTGTATTCCAAAGTTATCAGGTGGATTCAATTTCTTGAAAAGTTATAAAATAGATGGTGTGGGCGGAAGCAAGAACAAAGTAGAATACTCATACGTATTCACTAAAGGCACGCAATACATGATCAACCTATGTGCCGAAGGAAGCAATGCAGATGGGATTGTTGTTTCTATCTATGATTCCAAGAGACAGAAAGTTGGAACAAGTGTATATCAGGGACAACATGCAACTGCGATGGCATATCCATGCAACAGCACAGGCATATACTACATCAGCTATACCTTTGAAGAATCTACGAAATATTGTGGAGGTAGTGCACTCGGTTTTAAAAGATAAATAGCAATCAGCATTAACATATGGCTCTACCATACATTTAATAGAAATACAAAGTGACATTTTCTCTAATGTTCTTGTTCAACTACCAATAAGTCAATTGTAAAATTGGTTAACTAAGGTTGATAAAGTCGTGACGGAAATTAGATTTGAAGGATATTTCATTGAATATTAGGCTTACCGGTAGTTTAAAGGTGTTTTGTAAATAAGAATTCCTTAATCAACCAACTCCTAAATTAACTAATGACCAATATGGAAAACAAGAGCAAAGATTGACTTGCCTAATCTGTAACTTCACTAAACTTGTAGTAACAACTAAAATATAAGCGAGCATTTTTAATTAAGTGCTCGCTTTTTTGTTGACATGTCTGAAGAACATTATCTAAATATCACGCAACAAGCTAAGTATTCCACATTGGGAAAGTTGGACAATAATACTGTGCACGTTTGGTTCGTACTACACGGCTATGGTCAGTTATCTCAATATTTTATTAGGAAATTTTCAGTATTAGCTGATCATGGACATTTTGTGATAGCTCCAGAAGCACAATCTAAATTTTATCTCAATGGTCATGATGGTAGAGTTGGAGCCACTTGGATGACCAAAGAAGATCGACTTAAAGACATAGAAAACTACACACTCTATCTCAATACACTCTACAAATCATTTGATTTCAATAACCAAATAAAAATCACCGTACTGGGTTTCTCTCAAGGAGCTGCAACAGCTTCTAGGTGGTTAGCATCTGGCGAAATTCATACTGATAGGCTTCTCTTATGGGCAGGAATCTTCCCGCCAGACATGAATGTTATAAATATGCGCAAAGCAGTAAGAGATACTGAAGTTTTTAATATTTACGGAAAAAAGGATCCTTTCTTAAATTCAGGCAAGTTGGAAGAGCAAAAAGAGATTGTAAATCAGTTACAATTATCGATCAAGAATATCTCTTTTGAAGGAGTGCATGATATAGATGCTTCTACTCTCTTGTCGTTTTTATAATTACTTTTTGTTTACAATGGTTGCGCTAGCCTGAGCTGTAGGCAAGATTACCAAATCTGCAATATTGACATGTGCTGGCCGGGAAAGTATGAACAATATGGTTTCAGCGATATCCTCAGCTTGAAGTGCATCAAATCCCAGATAGACCTTCTCAGCTTTGTCATGATCGCCCTTGAATCTGACTTCCGAAAATTCTGTTTCTACCAACCCTGGATTGATGGCAGATACCTTGATCCCAGATTGATTCAAATCCATTCGCATGCCCTTGTTCAGCGCGTCAACTGCAAATTTCGAAGCGCAATATACGTTTCCATTTGGGTAAACTTCTTTTCCCGCAATAGACCCAATATTAACAATGTGCCCTTTGCCCCTGGTAACCATCCCACCGACTATCGCCTTGGTTACATATAAAAGTCCTTTTACATTGATATCAATCATCGCATCCCAATCACTCACATCTCCCTCCTGAATCGAACCCAGCCCATGTGCATTTCCTGCATTATTGATTAAAACATCTACTTCTTTCCATTCACTGGGCAGCGATTGTATAGCTTCCAATACATCGGCATTGTTACGAACATCAAAGTTCAAACTTATGAGTTCGGTAACATTTGATAGTTCAGCTTTCAGCGCATCAAGTCGTTCTTGTCTCCTACCACAGATGATTATGTTGAAACCATTATGAGCTAGCATTTTTGCTGTCGCGAGTCCAATGCCCGAACTAGCACCAGTAACGAGTGCGATACGTTTTTTCATACTATTGAAATAAGAGATATAGTGTTATGGTATTGGTCCTTAAAGACTGTATGCCTGTGCTGAACTGATTCACCTCAGCACCCAGCATGTTCGGTAGTCCTTTCGAAAATCTCAACTCCGGTGAAAACTTAAACAATGGATAATACAGATCAAATCCTACCCCAAAGTCCAATGATAGATTTGCCTTTTGTATAGGAATGACATCATCATTGTTTTCTGCGCTATTATTAGCGGATGCTTCTATGCCTGGCTTCAATCCTCCAACCAAATACATTCTTACGTTGCCTCTTCGCACTGATGTGTATTTCATTACCACTGGAAATTCCACGACTGTACTTTCTACCAACTGAGTGACTTTGGTTTGATCAGTATATATGAAATCTACTTCATGTTCGTAAAATGCCACTTTAGGCAATACCCTGATGTCCAGATAATCCGCCACGTGCATATTGATGATAAATCCTAGGGAAAACCCTGGAGAATATCTTGGTTGAATCGATTGTAAATCATTGATATCAAGGAATTCCTGTGAATACTTCATCTGATAAGATGCCGTATGAAGGCCTATTAAAAATCCATAACTCAGAAACCGCGCATCGTAATTGGGATTGTTCATCCCCGTCATGCGCTGTCCATAGCTCAAATTACCTATCAGCATGAAACTGATAAGTAATATCCTTACTACTTTTGCCCGATGTAAATTGAGCTTATGCCAAATGTGAGTGATATGCATTCTGTGTTTTTAAAACCTACATCAGCCAAGATTCGTTCAAATCGTTCTCCATCAGGGAAGTTCTCCACAGATTCGGGAAGATAAGTATAGGCTGCATTGTCTTTAGAGACTAAACGACCAATTTTGGGTAATATGTATTTAAAGTAAAAATTATATAATTGCTTCATCGGAAATTTTGTAGGCTTTGAAAATTCTACAATGACTGTCTTTCCACCCGGTTTGAGAACTCTGAACATATCTGAAAGTCCCTTCTCAAGATTTTCATAATTTCTAACGCCAAAAGCAACAATTACGGCATCAAACTTATCATCCTCAAACAGCAATTTTTCAGAATCGCCTAGCTGCATCTCTATGCGATCGGCTACTCTCTTTTTCTTCATTTTCTCCTTACCAACTGCAAGCATTCCTTCAGAGATATCAACACCAATAATCTTATCCGGATTTAGCGCCAGTGCTTCCAATGCAAAGTCACCCGTTCCTGTAGCGATGTCCAAAATCAATTTAGGTTGATCCTTCTTGAGTTTCTTTATAGCCTTTTTTCTCCATAAGATATCAATTCCCAAGCTTAGAAAATGATTTAAAAAATCATACTTCTTGCTGATGTTGTTGAACATCTCTGCCACCTGTTCCTTCTTTCCTTTCTGCTGCTCTTTGTATGGTAATACTTCCATTGAATAAATTTTGTGAGGCAGGCAAATATCCCACTTCCTTTACGGATATAAAAACATTCTAGTTAGAATATATAAGATAATTGCAAACGCTTGCCATTTATCTCGGACTATATATTTCCAGAAAAATGTAAACATAAAAATCCCCAAACCATCAATGTTTATGATTTGGGGATTTCTACTAAATTATAATCTCCTTACTTGTTTCCTAGTATTCTGAATTCCACTCTTCTATTGAGTTCTCTACCTTCCAACTCATCGTCATTACTTGCCAGTGGCTTCTCTTCTCCATACCCTACGGCAGTCAATCTTCGCTGATCGATGCCCTTATTCACCAAATAGCTTACCACCGCATCTGCTCTGCGCTGAGACAAACGCTTATTTCCAGCATCATGCCCAACAGCATCGGTGTGCCCAGATATTTCCACTTGAATATTGGAATTGCTGGCCAGCATTTTTTCTAATTTATTGAGCTCTGTATATGATTCTGTTGTGAATGTCGCCTTACCAAAGTCAAAATAAATATTGTGTAAAATTCTTGATATGCCAGTTTGAACTTTCTGTAAAGACACATTTCTCGTCATCTTCTTAGGTTTCATGCCAGCAACAGCCTCTATGTTGAGTTTGGTGTTTTTAAATACGTAACCATTTTTTTCAACTGAAAGCATGTATTCCTTACTGCCAACATTCTTGACTTCAAACGTATAGATACCTGTAGTTTGTCTATTTGAGCTGACAATTACATTATCTCCAACGCTTTTCAAGCCTACTTTTGCATCTATCGGCAATTCACTAGCAAAATCTTCGACATTAACTGTTAATATAACCGGTTGTAAAGTCAACTCTGGAGTAGTATCAACTTTGGCAATCTCAGTAGTCGTTTCAGGAGCATCAGTCTCAATGGGGGCAACCTCTTTTGCAGCCAGTTGATCTTGCACATCACTATCCTGCAATACAGTCACCATGTAAATATCTGTATAGCCCATTCCATCTTCTCTGACAGAAGCATAATACCCTCTTTTACCGTCTTTCGTACTTACAAAAAATACATCGTTGTCGGGCGTATTGACTGGATACCCTATATTCTGTGGCTCACCCCATACTCCTTCCGTACTGTCATAGACAGATCTAAAGATGTCATATCCACCCATACCTTTTCTTCCGTCCGAACTGAAATACAATGTCTTGCCATCGTAGTCCAAGAACGGTGCGTCTTCGTTGAATTCCGAATTAATAACTTCCCCCAGAGTCTTTGGTCTTCCCCAGGTTTCATTCTTATCTTTTACAGAAAAATAAATATCTAAATTCTCATTATCTCCAACATGTGATGGTCTATTGCTCGCGAAAAATAACATCTGTCCATCTGGAGACAAGCTCACAGAACTTTCCTTGAAGCTCGAATTAATATTTTCCCCGAGAGGCTCTGGAGTAGTCCATGTTTCATCTCCCAATTTTTTAGAAGTATAAATATCTCCATTATTCTCATCTGAATACAAGAACAGTTGTAAACCATCAGCAGACATTGCCAAGTTGGAATCGTGAAACTGCGTATTGATAATCTCTCCCATATTTTGGGCAGGTTGCCAAACGCCATTCACTTTTTTGGAAATAAATATATCTTCGTAAGGCACGTTATCATCCGCCACATTTTCATTTAAGTTACCATCTCTCCTTCTACTGGTAAAAACCAACTCTGTCTCATCCTCATTTAATACAGGTCCGTACTCTCTATTTTCTGTATTGACCGCAGGTCCAACATTCACAATTGAGTAGTGCGCTGGATTAGCCACCAACTCTTTCCCATTCCGACTTTCATAGATATTCCTATCGACAACCGATAGTTGCACTTTGTCTCTTCCACGATATCCATCTTCAGCAAGCAACTTATCTCGGTATCTATTGTAATAGTCAAGTGCCTGATCGAAGTTCATATCGTATTGATAACTTCTTCCAATTTTATAAAGCATGTCAAATCTAAAGTCTGGATCTGCAGCATATGCTTGCTCAAAGTACTTGGCGGCTCTTTCTTTGCCAACCGTTTTTATGATAGCGTCCCCTGCCTTATAATTGGCTTGAATATTTGTAGGGTCTGCATCTGCAGCCTGTATATACTGATCTCGTGCAACGTCAATGGCACTCGTTGATACAAGTATTTCATCTGCAATTTCCACTAACTGTCTAGCAAGCTCTTTATTCTCTTCAGATACTTCTTGTGCAAAAAGTTGGGGTGATAAAATCAACATACCCGAAAAAAATAAAAACGGGATAATTTTCCTTAGGACGACCATTCTTTGGTTGGTTATAATAATTACCTTTGACTCAGTTTAAAAAATACACTTTGTAATCAATAAATATAAACCGCTTTTTTAAAAATACAAAGGGCTTTTGCTTACAAAAACGTAGTTTTGATGGATATTTAGGAAATAACCTCAATACCGTTGAATTATTTCAACAGCATTGACATGCTAAAAACCATCATTTACTATTTACTAGCAATATAACTAAGTTCACTTAAAGCTTTACTTACCATCTTTTCATGAAAATCACATCCTCCAAATTTGTTATAAGCAATACGGACTACCTCAAATGTCCTGAAGATGGTCGTCCAGAATTTGCCTTTATCGGCAGATCCAATGTAGGCAAGTCATCACTGATCAATACCTTAACAGATCGCAAGAGCTTAGCAAAAACATCATCTACTCCCGGAAAAACGCAATTAATCAATCACTTTCTTATCAACGATGTTTGGTATTTGGTTGATTTACCTGGATATGGTTGGGCGAAAGTGAGCAAAGCTTTTAAAGAAAAGTGGGAGATTATGACCAAAGAATATCTACGGAAGCGAGAAAAACTTACTTGCGTTTTTGTGCTGATTGATATCCGTTTATCACCCCAAGCCAACGATCTGGCATTTATTAACTGGCTTGGAGAAGCAGGCATACCGTTTTCTATTATTTTCACAAAGGCCGACAAACTATCAAAACTCAAGGTAGAGGCTAGCATGTCCACTTACTTAGACACCTTGAGAGAAACTTGGGAAGAGCTCCCACCAACATTTTGCACATCTTCTGTTACACAAAGAGGCAAAGATGAAGTGTTAAAATATATTCAGAATATCATCGACAATACTGTAAAATAGTAAAGAATCATTTTATTTTTGCATCCTTTAAAACATCAACTAGCATAACTACATAAGTAATGGAATATAAAGATTTAGCATCAGTATCAGGTAAAGGTGGATTGTACAAAATTGTCAAACCAACCAAATCAGGAGTGATTTTAGAGTCATTGGATGCAAAGAAAAGCAAACTGGTAGCTGGTGTAAATCACCGTATCTCTATCTTGGATGAAATATCTATATACACCACTGATCAGGATGAAAGTGTTGCACTGACTAAGATTCTTCATAAAATTCATGAAGAATTTGAAGGTGATCCTGGGGTTGATAGCAGTTCATCCAATGAAGAATTGAGAGCATTTTTCAGTCATGTACTTCCTACACATGATGAAGAGCGCGTCTATCCTTCTGACATCAAAAAAGTGATCAGTTGGTACAAAAATGTACTAGAACATGCCGAAGATCTGCTAAAAACAGATGGATCAGCATCGGAATCAACTGATGGATAATAAAGATATAACCGAAGTCTCCACTCTTATCACAAGAGACCTTGGTTTGATCGATTCTGAGCTCATCGCCTTTGATTCGGTGGATGCGTTCAAAAATAAACTCACCAATATCATTCGTTATCTACTTGATAAAGATTTTGAAAGATTGCTCCGCGCAATGTATCGCATCGACATCAATGAAGAAAAATTAAAAGCGGTTCTAGCATCAGAGTCACCCGAAGATGTGGCTCCCAATATAACTGAGCTTATTATTCAAAGAGAATTGCAAAAGGTAGTGACTAGAAGGAAGTATAAGGAGTAGATGGGTTAGCCAACATTGAGCAGTCACAAATATTGAGGTTGATTAAGGAATTAGTTAATTGGGGTCTGTTTAGTTAGAATATTCCTTAACACACTAATCAACTAATCAACTAATCAACTAATCAACTAATCAACTAATCAACTAATCAACTAATCAACTAATCAACTAATCAACTAATCAACTAATCAAAAAAACGCACTTCAACATTAATAGCTAACGGAATATTACAAACTACCTAAGCTTTCCTCAAGTGCCTTGATCTTAGCTTCAGCATCAGCCTTTTTCTGTTGTTCCATGGCTACGACCTTCTCTGGTGCACTACTCACGAATCGCTCATTGCTCAATTTTTTGGTCACTCCTGCCAAAAACCCTTTTGTGTAATCCAGTTCTTTTTGCAATTCTTCTTTCTCTGCAACAACATCTATCTGCCCTTCCAATGGAATGAAGTATTCATCCCCTTTGAGTACAAAACTTACCGCTTGATCGATTTTAGTTTCTGTTGCCGAAATATTTGTGACATTCGCCAATTTTTTAATGATCGCATCGAAGGAGGCGTACTTACCAAAATCATCTGTTTTGATGAATAAATCCATGTCCGTCTTTGGAGATATCCCTTTCGTATTGCGGATATTCCTAATATTAGATACGACTTCAAAGGCCAAATCAGCACCATTGATGATCGCTTGATCAAAAGGCAATGCCTTCGGCCATTCAGCTACTACCACACAGTCTCTAGCTTCTCTTTCTTTGATATTCTGCCAAATTTCCTCTGAGATGAAAGGCATAAATGGATGAATCAACTTCATCAATCGCTCAATGAAATTAATAGATGCATCATAAGTTGCTCTATCTATAGGCTTTTGATAATCAGGCTTGACCATCTCCAAATACCAAGAGCAGAAGTCATCCCAAACCAACTTATAAACCCCCATCAAAGCATCAGACAATCTGAACTTCTCAAAGTGATCTTCCAGCTCGGTCAGCACTTGATGGTATCGGGCATCAAACCACTTGATGGCAGTTTCATTATGATCTCCTGAGAGAGAATCGTCTATCTCCCACCCTTTCACGAGTCGGAAAGCATTCCATATCTTATTTGCGAAATTTCTTCCTTGCTCACATTGTTTGACATCGAACAATAGGTCATTGCCAGCTGCTGCACTCAGCAACATCCCTACTCTCACACCATCGGCACCGTATTCATCAATGAGTTTCAAAGCATCTGGAGAATTTCCCAATTGCTTAGACATCTTTCTTCGTTGCTTATCTCTCACCATCCCTGTGAAATACACTTTACTGAATGGCATCTCACCATTGAACTCATATCCAGCGATGATCATTCTTGCCACCCAGAAGAAAATAATATCCCAACCTGTCACCAATACAGAAGTTGGGTAATAGTAATTCATTTCTTCATTATCAGGATTTTCAAATCCATCAAATACCGAAATGGGCAATAGCCAGCTACTGAACCAGGTATCTACCACATCCTCATCTTGTCTAAGATCAGCAATAGTCAATTGATCATTGCCAGAATCTTTCTGAGCAATAACCAAAGCCTCTTCTTTAGTTGCTGCGACAGCAACTTGATTGTCTCCATAGAAGAATGCAGGTATTTGCTGCCCCCACCACAATTGTCTGGAAATCGGCCAATCTTTGATATTTTCCAGCCAATGTTTGTAAGTGTTTTTGAACTTAGATGGATAGAACTGAATTTTGTCATTCATTACGTTCTCCATAGCTGGACCTACAATCTTTTGCATATCTACAAACCATTGCAAGGACAACTTCGGCTCTATAACAGTATCAGGATTTCTTTCAGAGAAGCCGACCTTATGACGTAGATTTTCAGTCTTCACTAAGATCTCCATTTCTTTCAACTCCTTGGAGATCTGCTTTCGAGCCACCTCACGATCTATACCTACATAGAATTGTGCAGCTTCAGACAAAGTTCCGTCATCATTCAGGATATCTATCGTTTCCAGGTTATGTTTTTGACCCAGGTCATAATCATTGGTGTCATGTGCAGGAGTCACTTTCAAGCACCCAGTTCCAAACTCTATATCAACATATTCATCCTCAATAATCGGAATCTCTCTATTGACCAATGGTACGATTACCTTCTTTCCTTTCAGATGTTGGAAACGCTCATCGGTGGGGTTGATACAAATCGCAGTATCTCCCAATATCGTTTCAGGTCGTGTGGTTGCAATTGTCACAAATTCATTGCTGTCTATGATCTTGTATTTAACGTAATAAAGTGCCGCATCAACTTCCTTGTAGATGACCTCCTCGTTGGACACAGTAGTCTGGGCTTTTGGATCCCAATTGACCATCTTCAAATCACGGTACAGGTATCCTTTGTTGTACATATCGATAAACACTTTCACTACAGCTTCAGAGTTCTTCTTCTCCATAGTAAAGAAAGTCCTGTCCCAATCGCATGAAGCACCCAGCTTCTTGAGTTGATTAAGGATGATTCCTCCAAACTCGTCTTTCCAAGCATGTGCATGTTCTAGAAACTCATCTCTAGTAATATCTGCTTTCGTAATTCCTTGCTCTCGCAATCTACCAACAACCTTTGCCTCTGTAGCAATAGATGCATGATCAGTTCCCGGCACCCAACAAGCTTCTTTGCCTTCCATTCTTGCCTTACGAATCAGCACATCCTGGATCGTATTGTTCAGCATATGTCCCATGTGTAATATTCCAGTCACATTTGGTGGTGGAATCAAGATGGTGAATGGCTTCTTATCTGGATTAACAGATGATTTGAAAAAACCATTGTCCATCCACTGTTTATACCTTTTCTCCTCTACTGATGCTGAGTTGTATTTTGCTGAAAGAGACATGTGATTATGCTAATTATATTGTTCAAATAAAGTCCGCAAAATTAAGAGAAATTAGGGATATTATATAGACTCAAAGTCTTTATCCTTTATTAATATTTAACTCCAAATTATACATATTAAATTCACTCGATATAAAATATCCTAAAATCAACAACACATTGTGCTTGCAGGCAGCAACCATCGTGTTCGCATGCTTTTTGACCATCTATTTCTGATTAATTGCCCTTTTTATAACCACGACATTGGATAAGCCATCAGGCGTATTCAATAAACTTCCCTGTCTGTATGAAGACATGGAAGTTTATTGCTTTGCATATATTTGCTGCATGAATAGACTAAAATCAATTTTTATTACAGTTTATTTCATGTATGCGGCAACTATTTCCACGCTGCAGCTCATTGAATTCTCACAAAGTTCTGACTTAGTCTGGCTGATTTCAGCTATTATCCATCTTCTTCCGTTAGGGTTTATTGCCAAATTGTTCCTGACCCATTCTCCCAGAACTGGAAGTAAGCTGAACTTCATTACGATTGGCATGATCGGGTTGACTATAGCCACAACGCTGGTTATGCAAAAATCCCCAGAGAATTATCCAATGTTGTTTGTATATGCCTTGATCACATTTGCTGGTTGGTTGTTCTATCTTAAGTGGTATTCTGTACTTCCTAAAAGAAGTGAAAACATCTTAGCAGTTGGCAATACCATGCCTGAATTGACATTCGAAGACAGCGAAAAATCTCCCATATCCACACTCGGTTTCTTAGGAAATAAAACACTCTATATGTTCTATCGAGGCAACTGGTGTCCTCTCTGCACAGCACAAATAAAAGAAATGGCCGCTCAGTATCGAGAATTAGATGAACTGGGAGTAAAAACCGTGCTTATCAGCCCTCAACCTCACAGCCATAGCGTCAATATTGCCAAGAGATTTGATGTTCCTTTTTTATTCCTCACAGATCCGAAAGGTAAAGCAGCTAAGAGTCTGGGTTTATATCATAAGAACGGTACTCCTTTCGGGATGGAGGTGTTAGGATATTCATCTGACACGGCCTTACCAACGTTGATCATTACCGATGAGCAAGGAAAAATCATCTTCTTAGATCAAACGGAAAACTATAGAGTAAGACCTGAACCTGAGACGTTTTTGAAGGTATTAAAAAACCTCTGACGTCCTTTCAAAGATTAGTAGTCTTATTGCAAATCTGTTAATGCCATAGATGAATTGTCGAAATAGGCATGTGAAAAACTACTTGCTGATATTCATACAGACTTGGTACCTCATTTAAGGGAGCGTTTAATTTTCACGGAACAGTATTCAATACTGGTCTTGGTGGAGGCATCTTATATCAGGTAGGGGGAAAAGCCTGGCTCAATGCTGGGATCAATCTACACAGCGGTAGCAAAGTAGGCTATCGCTATATGCCCGAAAGCGATCAATCAGTCCCTCTATCCGATGGACAATACAAGTCACACACCCACTATATGGGCTATCGATTGGGGGTATCTTTTGATCTAGAAGAATAAAAGTTAAGCAACTTTAATCATAGATTTGATTTCTTCTATCTCTTGGGATTTGAGAACCCATTCTTCTTCCAAGTCATAATCATCCTGAAGTCCAAGCCAAAATTTGGCAGTTGTCCCAAAGAACTTTGACAACCTCAAGGCTGTATCAGCAGTCACTCTTCGTTTTCCCTTTAGAATTTCACTGACCCTAGTCTGTGGGATAAATGTCTCTTTAGACAGTCTATAAGCGGACACTTCTAAAGGTTCTAGAAACTCCTCTTTTAAAATCTCTCCCGGGTGAATATTATTTAATCGTTCCATGTTCGTATCATTTAGTGATAATCTACAATTTGCACATCATGAGCATTATCATCTCTCCACACAAATACGATTCTCCATTGTTTATTAATTCTTATGCTATAATAGTTCTTTAGGTTTCCACTCAGCTTTTCCAGATGATTGGATGGAGGAATTCTTAAGTCATTCGTGTGTTGAGAATTATTTATCATTCTCAGTTTTCTTCTAGCAATATTTTGGATCTCGTTGGGTAATTTTCTTGATCGAATACCATTCCACACCTTTTCAGTCTCCTTATCACCGAAATTTTTAATCATAATCAATATCGATATACGTTACTAACGTTAAAGATAACTAAAAGATTTCTGACATTCAAAATTTAATAAATGAATACAAGGTCAAACCACCTCTCCCCCACAACTAGATCCCGCTCCGGCAGTACAGCCATAACAATTTCGGTTGACGATAATTTCGCGTCAGCAAAGTAGGCTATCGCCATATGCCCGAAAGCGATCAATCCGTTTCTCTTGAAGATGGACAATACAAGTCACTCACGCACTATATGGGCTGTCGATTGGGGGTATCTTTTGATTTGTAGATTCTCATTTCTCTTTTCTCAAAAAATACAGATTGGTAAGTACAAACCCGACCAAATCATATCCCTGATCCTTCAAAAAGGAATAAATCATACTACTCTCCTCAAATCCAACCTGGTACGTTTCATCTTCTACAATGATTACTTTTGGTGAGTATTTATCAAAATCTAGTGATTTCAACACATTCAAGTCGTGTTCTTCAACATCCACTGACAATATACCGATCTCATTCGGGCACTCATTTTCATCAAGAATAGAAGTTAATGTCCGTGTTTGCAATTTACTTGTTTGGTAAGACAGTCCTTGTTTTTCTGCATCTCGAAGATTTTCAATTTCAACTGTCGAAAGCACATTGTTTTCAATAGTATAAAAGTTCTTCTCGCCCTCTTCATCTGACACCAAAGCACATACTGCAATATCCCCAGGTCGGAGGTAATCAAATTTTCGGATCATTAATGGGTTTGCATCTACACATATCCCACGCCAACCCTTTCTGTATAAACCATAGGTGTTTGATAGAAATTTTGGGTGATTACAGCCTACATCTACATAATATCCATTCTCTGTTATCAGGGGCTTATAAATGCCTTCGAGTATGCGATCTTCCCCTGTATAGGCAAAACTATATTTCAAATTTCTCCCAAGTAGCAGCCTGACAAGAGCTGAAAAAATTATAGCCAGGGTTCTGAACAGGGTTGTGATTGGTCTTTTCCAAGAGAAAAATTGTCTAAATGATAATCTGATTTCTTTAAAAGCTACTCCATAGAGAGTGAAAAAGGAACGGCTATAGGCACTATTATTTAGATAGCGAGTTAATTTCTTTCTCAAAAAGTTTTTGAAATTCAATAGGATGTTATTTGAAATGAAAATGGTATTCTTCAAAAATAACTAAACCACTTCTCCCCCACAACTAGATCCAGCTCCGGCAGTACAGCCGTAACAATGTTGGTTTACGATAATCTCGCGATTATTCAATGACTGCAAGTCAAAATCGCTGATGTGTTTAGGCGTTTTCCCTGAAACTTTCAGCTCCAGCATTTGATTGAAATCACAGTCATGTAAATAGCCATCCCAGCCTATTGATATTGTATTGCGGCACATCACACCTTCTGCCGCCACTGGATTAAAAGCATTGACAAGCTTCTCCATATAGGCTTCATATTGGTCACTTACAATCAGGTATTCATAATCTCTACTTACCGGAATGTTTGTGATTGCGTAGAGATTATGAAATTTAACATCAAACCCATCCATCAGCTTTCTTTTGAACTCAGCTTCCAAAGATGCCTGCGAAGAAGGTAGAAATGATCCTGTTGGATTATAGACCAAGTCCAGCTTAAGATCAGAGTCTTCAACTCCATAACCAACTGCGTTGAGCATTTGCAGTGCCTTGATAGACTTTTCGAATACGCCTTCTCCACGCTGAGAGTCAGTTCTTCTAGCTGCAAAATAGGGCAAAGAGGACACCACTTCTACCTTATGTTTTTTGAAAAATTCTGGTAAATCATTGAATTTTGGATTTGCCAATATGATGGTCAGATTACACCTAACAATTATTTTCTTTCCAAGCTTAGAAAGTTCCTCAACAAACCACCTAAAATCAGGATTCATCTCTGGAGCACCACCAGTGAGATCTACTGTGCTGATATCAGTTCCTGCCAATGCGTCTAGGCATTGCTGCATGGTCTCTTTGGTCATGATCTCTTTACGATCTGGTCCAGCATCCACGTGACAATGTTTACATACTTGATTGCACATCTTCCCCACATTGACCTGAAAGATATCAATCCCTGTAACAGTCAGCGGGAACAGTCCAATGTCAAATAAATTATCTCTGAAAGACTTTATTGACATGTTTTCTGATTCTGTAGCGCTCAGAATTTTGAGTTGTATGTTGTTGTCAGACAGTTCATGTGCCCGATATTGCAAAGACTTGGTAGCTGCTTTCATCAATCTTATTTACGATTTTCAATTTCAGACTTACGATTACAGTTCATTCAAATTGTCAATCGGAAATCACAAATCTAAAATTCTTTTTACATGGATACTTCTTTGACCTTATTCATCATCTGCACACCATGCACAAGTGTTGCTCCACCTTTGATAGCTGCTGCCACATGGATGGCCTCCATCATCTGCTCCTCATCTGCTCCCTTTTCCAGTGATCCAGTTGTATAAGCATCAATACAATAAGGGCATTGTACAGCATGTGATACTGCTAGCGCAATAAGTGCTTTTTCACGCTCGGTAAGTGCTCCTTCTTTGAAGACATCCCCATAGTAGCTGAAAAATTTCTTTGCAAGTTCTGGCTGGTATTCAGCGATATCTCCAAATTTGGGCAAATCGGCTGGATTGTAGTATGTTTTACTCATTATTATAGCTATTTAATGTTAGTGAACGGACCACCGCATTTATCATCTCACAAATCTATCTTTATTTCTCACTTATGCTTGTCCAGACAAAGACAAAATTCTCTTCTAGATAATTCCACTTTTCAAAATATTTATTCAGATCAAGCAATACTAATCAAGTATTCTCTATTTTTAAATGGAGAAACGAATATTGAATGAACGATAACCTACCTGAACAAACCCCCGAAATAAAACCAGGCAATTTCCCAAATATTTCGAAAGCATTGTTAGAGTTGCGCTACTGGAGATAAGCGCAAACGGATGCTTCCGCCTGATGGGGATCTATACCTGAGTAGTACACGAAGAACACCACAAAGAAAAAACAAAGAAGATAAGTTGGCAAAATGGCTTCAGGTGAGATTGCAACTAGACACTATTCGAATTATTGCTTATTAACCAAAATTCGGTTAAATCGTGAAGAGATTGCTCATTGAAAACATTATTATTGTAACAACAAAATTGATAACATGAAAAAGATCATCATTGTATTTGCCATATTCGCTTCTCTCAATGTGGTAGGCTGGGGAGTGACTGGGCACAGAACAATCGGATATATTGCAGAACAGCACTTATCTAAAAAAGCCAAAAAGCAAGTTGATAGAGTCCTCAAAAGAGAGTCTCTAGCGATAGTCACTAACTGGATGGATGAAATCAAATCAGACCCTTCCTACAAGCATGCTTATACCTGGCATTATGTGACTATTCCTAATGGTGAGACTTATGAATCGAGTGAAAAGGAGTCTAAGGGTGACATTGTTCAAACAATAGAACGATTGGTAGCCGAGCTAAAGAAAGGTGGGTTGGATGCTAAAACTGAATCTGAACATGTCAAAATGTTGGCACACTTGATTGGAGATATTCATCAACCGCTACATGTCGGAAATGGAACGGATAAAGGTGCTAACGATGTCAAAATCAAATACTTTTGGAAGGATTCTAACCTTCATCGTGTATGGGACAGTGGAATGATCGATGGCAAATTATTGAGCTATACGGAACTGGGCAATAGCATCAATACACTTTCTAAGGAGGAAGTAGCTAAAATTCAAAACAGCACCGTGCGTGACTGGGCCAACGAATCCGTAGCTCTTCGCGATGCTTGTTATGATATAGGCGAGAAAAAGAGCATCAATTACAAATACGATTATAAACACTGGCCTACCGTGCAACAACAATTGCTCAAAGCAGGATTGCGCTTGGCGGCTACGTTGAATGATATTTATGGGTAAATACTGATTATGGATCAAATGCCGGAAGTCATCAAGCAATTTTCTCACGTTGAGTACCTCACGGTATTCAATGCGATTCTTTTTGGTTTTGTAGGTGCAGAATATTTCTCTGGTTGGGCATCGATGCTTCGCAATCGAAATAGTGTAAAGCACTACTGGCAACATATCTTGTGGACTATTTTTGCTTTCACACTGTATATTCAGAATTGGTATGGGGTATGGCCTCGAACTACAGTCATCAATGAGAACGTTTACTACTTTCTCTTCTCGTTGACCCCAATACTCGTCTTTCATTTTATCAGTGTGATCCTATTTCCTGACTTTTCTAAAGGTGATGAGTCCTTTGATGTGAAAATGTACTACTACGGAAACCTGAAATGGCTGTACGGACTCTTTGCAGGATATTTTGCACTCACCATTATGAATTCATTTGTCTATCCAGATATTGGTAATGTGCTGGTTCAGAATCTCATTAGACTGGGTGGAGTAGCGCTCTGTGTGACAGCTATTATCTTCGAAAAGAAGAAATACATTCACCTGATATTCCTCATCATTGGATACCTAGCTTTGTTCTTGTTTTTGAGAGCATTGCCTTCTTAGCACACCAAAATCCTTAGTAAATCTACTCAGTGCCCATGAGTAGATATACCCAAATATGCATTATAGTCCACTTTTTCGTTGGCAATAAGAAGGCTAACTTATAGATTGATACTTCAATTTTCACAATATGAAAAGTAGATCATTACGTTGTAAGTATTGTAAATCATCGATTTCTCGGACAACAAAAGTGTGCAACAATTGTGGATATGACATTGTACAGCAGCGCAATACTGAAATTCAATATTGGT
>Ga0209634_1000429_pt1 | contig 32970 bp, 38 predicted proteins | sample LinPmetageLP40_FD_184043 | JGI IMG/M metagenome (GOLD analysis project Ga0209634, IMG submission 184043) | Marine viral communities from the Pacific Ocean - LP-40 (SPAdes) (version 2) | ecosystem: Environmental > Aquatic > Marine > Oceanic | place: Pacific Ocean | collected 2010-08-26 | reverse complement strand
TACTGCTGGTGCTTTACTTATTGCTGATGGTACAAACTTTAACCCTACTGTAGTAGGTGATCTATCAGAGATTAGTACAGTAGCTAACGATGACGTGTTTTTAGCTATTGACACATCTGGTGGTGGTCTTAAAAAGATTTCACGTAGTACAGTTGTAGCTGGTCTTGCTACATCTGGCGCAATATCTAATGTAGTAGAAGACACCTCACCACAGCTAGGTGGTAATTTAGACCTTAATGGTTCTGACATTGTTACTACCTCTAATGCAACTCTTGATCTAGCTCCTAATGGAACAGGTACAGTTGTTGTAAGGGGTAACACTAATTCAGGTGCCGTTGTATTTAACTGTGAAAGTAACAGCCACGGTCAAAAGGTATATGGTCAACCACACTCAGCAGGTGTTACAAACACTTTAATGTTACCTGCAGGTGCTAACTCAACTCTTGTGTCACTTGTGTCAACAGATACACTAACTAACAAAACACTTACATCTCCTGTAATTAACACAGGTACATTTGGTACATCTATTCTTCCTGTAAGTGCAGACGGAACAACACTAGGTTCTGCTTCTAAAGAATTTTCAGACTTATTTCTTGCAGACTCTGGTACAATTCAATTTGGTAATGATCAAGACACAATATTAACTCACACAGATGGCACAGGATTAACTTTAAATTCAACAAATAAATTATGCTTTAATGACGCTTCGCAATTTATTCAAGGTGCAAGTGCAACAGTATTAGATATAGCTGCTACAGATGAGATAGAATTAACTGCCACACTTATTGATGTTGTTGGAAATTTAGCAGTTTCTGGTACAACAACTATTTCTGGAAACTTAGTATTTGGTTCTGCTACGGTTACAGAAGCACAATTAGAAATTTTAGACGGTGCAACAGTCACTACAACAGAACTAAATATAATAGATGGTGGTACTTCTGCTACATCAACTACAGTGGCAGATGCAGACCGTGTTGTTATGAATGATAATGGCACTATGGTTCAAGTAGCTGTAACAGACCTTGCTGCATACTTTGACGATGAAATAACTGCAATGCCTAACCTTGTAACTACAGGAGCATTAAATTCAGGTAGTATAACATCTGGGTTTGGTACTATTGATACTGGTTCTTCTGCTATTACTACTACAGGTCTTATTTCTGGTGGTTCATTAGACATTGACAACGTACTTATTAATGGTACAACTATTGGTCACACAGATGATACAGATTTAATAACTGTTGCAAATGGTCTTGTTACAGTTGCAGGTGAAATATCTGTAACTACTTTAGACATTGGTGGTACTAATGTAACTTCTACTGCAGGAGAACTAAATCTACTAGATGGTGACACTTCTGTTGGTAGTTCAATAACAATAGCAGATGCTGATGGCTTTGTAGTTAATGATGGTGGAACAATGAAGACTATTCCAGCAACAGATTTAAAAACTTATGCTAGTGGTAGTTCAGCCACTAAAGGTTTTGCTATTGCTATGGCAATCGTGTTCGGATAAAGGGAAAGATAAATGACCGTAATAAACTTAATTAATGTATCAAGTATTACTCCTACGACAGTAGCTGGTGCAATAACAACAAGTAGGGCAAGTATTATTGACGTGGCTGCAGATAAAGTAGCCAAAGTAAATACACTTATTATTGCAAACATTGATGGTACAAATGCTGCTACTGTTACTGTTGAGGTAAGTATAAATAATGGCTCTAGCTACGTACCCATAGCTAGTACAGTATCTGTACCTGCTGATGCAACTTTAGTTGTTGTAGGTAAAGACAATGGGTTCTACTTAGATGAAGAAGATATTCTTGCAGTTACAGCTTCTGCAAACAGTGACTTAACTTATTTGTGTAGCTTTGAACTTATGGATGATGCATAACAATGGCAAGACGTAACGGTGGCTTTATTGGTACTGATGGATTAGATGCACCTGATCCACCAACAGGTGTTAGTGCTTCTGGGGGTGATGCACAGGTAAGTGTAGCATTTACTGCTCCTACTGATACAGGTACTTCTGCTATCACAGGTTTTGTTGCACAGGTTAGTACAGACGGTACAGCTTATAGTGCAGGTTCTGGTACAGGTACGTCTTCACCTATTGTTGTGAGCAGTCTTACTAACGGTACTGCAGCTACAGCTAAAGTATGGGCTATAAATGCTTACGGTACATCTTCCCCTAGCGATGCTAGTGACAGTTTTACTCCTGTTGCATCTATAGGTTTGTTTGGAGGTGGAGTATCACAAGTAACAATAGAACAAATTAACATTACTACTGAAGGTAATTCATCTGATTTCGGTGACTTAACAGTAGGTACTTATGGGCGTAGAGCATTAGGGTCTGAAACAAGAGGTGTGTGGGGCGGTGGTGAAGATGATACAGGAAAGCTAGATGTAATAGACTATGTAACCTTTGCATCTGCTGGAAACGCCACTGATTTTGGAAACTTAACAGATGATCGTCAAAAGGCAGCTTCCTTTTCAAACTCTACTAGGGGGATTTGGGCTGGTGGTGATGGTGGAAATACTGTAATAGATTATATTACTATAGCATCTGCTGGTAATGCAACAGATTTCGGAGACCCCACTCAGTACGTTTATGGTTTATCTGGATTAGCATCTGCTACGAGAGGTGTATATGGTGCAGGATATTTTGGTGGTAATTTCTCAAATAAAATAGATTATATTACGATAGCTTCAACAGGTAATGGATCAGACTTTGGAGACTTAACACAAGCAGCAGGGTCAAGTGGTAATAGTGCGGTAGCCTCATCTACTAGAGGGCTTTTTGCTGCTTATGAGACTTCTGGTGGAGCATCAAATGTTATAGATTATATCACTATAGCCTCCACAGGCAATGCCACAGACTTTGGTGATCTTACGGATGCAAGACATACTAGCGGTGGAGTATCCTCATCTATTCGTGCCGTATGGGGTCCGGGTTCAGATGCAAGTCCATCTAATGTTATGGATTTTGTTACAATAGCCACCACAGGTAACGCTGCAGACTTTGGCGATATGCAAGTATTAAACAATGAGTTTGGAGCTTGTTCTAACACTCACGGAGGACTAGCCTAATGCCCAACTATAATGGTGTATGGAGCCTCTCAACACATCTTCAGTATGTTAGTGATTGGCCTGTTCCACCAGCCATAGCAATTATAGCGGGTGGAGTAGCTAGTGGTGGAAGGTCAAATGTAATTGACTTTTTAGTTGTATCTACTGCAGCTAATGCTACAGACTTTGGGGATTTGACTACTATACGTGACGGTGTTGCAAGTATGTCAAGTTCTACTAGAGGGGTTATTGCAGGAGGTTATAATGGATCAGCCAACGATAATGTAATACAGTTTGTCACATTTGCAACTACAGGAAATGCAAGTGACTTTGGTGATTTGTCTGATACTTTTGCACAAGGTGCTGCAGCATCAAATGAAACTAGAGGTGTTTATAGTTGTGCATTTAAAGGCGGTAATCATAATAATACAATGGAATATATAACCATAGCTTCTGAGGGTAATTCTCAAGACTTTGGTGATCTTAACATAACAAGGGCAAGATCAGGGGCTGGAAGTAATACAACTAGAATTGTTTATGCAGGAGGTAATTATACATCTACACGTTATAATACTATAGACTATTTAACTATAGCCTCTACTGGTAATGCTTCTGACTTTGGTGATTTAGTTACAGCAGGAACTTACTCATCAGGCTGCTCGTCTAGTACTATAACTTTAATTGGAATAGGCTCAACTGCGAGTGGTGCTGTTAATACAGTAGAAGATTTTGTAACTGCAAGCACTGGTAATGCTACAGACTTTGGTGATTTAAGTGTTGCAAAATCTCAAGTGGCTATGGTTTCAGGTGGTAATACTGCCCTTGCATCAGGAGGGTCTGATGCTAGTGATAATAAACTTAATGTAATTGAAAGTACTACTATAGCTTCTTCAGGTAGTTTTTCTGATTTTGGTGATCTGACTGTTGCCCGACAATTTTTAACCAGTTGCTCTTCTGGTCACGGAGGACTAGGATAATGTCATATAAACAAATGACAGGCAACATAATCTCTGCCACAAAAGTAGAACCTAGTGGTAAGTTTCAGGATGATGCAGCATCTGGTGTGTGGAACTTACAAGATCAATATGATTATGTAAGAGGCGGTAATTGGCCTACGTCTGGGAATGCACAAAGAGGTTTTTTTACTAGTCAATACATGGCTAGCGGTTCTAAATCTATTAGGTCTATTAATTTAACTACTACAGCTAATGATAATGTTGAGTTTGGGGATTTACATACACCCATTTCTAATGGCGGCTGCGGGCAATGTTCTTCCTCTACACGTGCTATACTTTTTATGGGTATAGATTCAAACAACAATAAAATAAATAATATTCAGTATTATAATATGGTTACAGCAGGTGATGGTGCTGATTTTGGAGATGCTACTACTGCAGCATATCAACCGGGTACTCTTTCTAATGGTACAAGAGCTATTAGGTCTGGGGGTGATGCTTCTGCAAATAATGTTATTGAATATGTAACTATTGATACAACAGGCAATGCTACAGACTTTGGTGATTTTGATGAAAATTCTTATGGTCAGGTAGGACTTGCATCTACAACAAGAGGGCTTTTTTGTGGGGGTTATAACGGTAGCAGCAGAAGAGATGAAATTAAATATATTACTATAGCCTCTACAGGTGATGTTACTGATTTTGGTGATCTTTTAGCAGTTAATTTAAGTCCCGGCGCACTTGCTAGTAGTACAAGAGGGGTAATAGCTGGTGGCAGTGTTAGCGGCAATGTTAATGTTATACAATACGTTACCATAGCTTCAACTGGAAATGCTTCAGACTTTGGTGATTTAACAGAAACTAAACAATCAGTTGGTGGGGCTTCTTCTAAAACACTTGGTTATTTTGCAGGGGGTACAAATGCGCCAAGTGGTGATAATACTAGAATTGAACATATAGTTATTGCATCAACAGGAAATGCAAGTGACTTTGGTGACAGTGGTGTACGGTACACTCTTGGAGGTACTGCTTCAGTTTCACACGGTGGTTTAGCATAATAACAACAAGAAAGAAAACTATGAAAGATACAATTCAAGAAACAGCATTAGCTACAACAGACCTTAACATTCAGCTTCCATCTGCGAAGCCTGAGTACAAGTCTATGTTGGCTAATATTAAAGATAAAGCTCCTGCTATTGCACAGGCTTCTACTAATTTCTACAAGTCTCACTCACAGATGATGAGTGTTACACTAGACGTAACTGCAATCACTCCTATTCGTTCTGTGAAGCACTCACTAGCTGAGATTGAGAAGACTAAAGCTGCTCTGCAAGAGGGCTACTTCAATATGAAAAAGAAAGAAGTAAAACTCAAGAAGCTAGAGCGTAAGCTAAGTATGGAGACAGACGATCTTGAGCAGGAAATGCTGGAAATAAAGATCAACGAAATGCAAGCACAAGCAGCTAGTGGTCGTGGTTATGTTGAGGCTGCTGTTCGTAAGTTAAACTTCTTTACCAACCAGTATGAAAACTTGATGAAGAAGATTGGCAAAGATGAGCTTACTGAGGCTGATTATGAGTTAGAGGAAATTAAGTATCACATTATGACCTGTATGAAACAGGCACTTAATTCTGCAAGACCACGCAACGGTGTGATTGACGAAGGTAACATGATCTACTTATTTGATCTTGGGATTAATGCAGCACAGGCACAGCTTGAAGTTATGTCATACCTTAATTGGGAAAATGAGCTTGTCAAAGAAGGTAAAGCCCCAGAGCATCATCACACTGTTCAATGGCTAGAGGCTTGTGCAGATAAGTGGGCGCATTGTCCTAGTGACTTTGCAGAGAGCCGTGGGTTTGTCATATATGATGAAACGTCTTTGACTAATACACCACAGATAGAGGATAAAACAGATGGCGTATAAAGTAGTAAAGTACAGACTAGAATCAAATGGTACGATACCTACATGGTTAAAGTTTGGTGTACCTCAAGGTACAGGTGGTATGTATTCTGTATTTGATCCTGATACAGCAAGTCCTCAAGATTGGATTATGATAGGCATAGCTGATGATGGTGCAGACATATCAGGTGCTATTGAAGAAGTTACATCTAAGGCAGACTTGCAAACATACCTGACTAATATGGCAAGTGCAAATAGTTGGACTGATCCTGATCCTAGTGACCCTGATGAAACCATTGCGTTTGATTCTGCAGCCCACGCTAAACGTGTATGGGATGACCTTGATACTTTGAACGGATAGAGTATGGATATTAACTGGACAGTAGTAACAATAGTTGGTGCTTTATTAGCTCAAGGTGCAGCTATTGTCTGGGCAGTGTCAGGCATGGTATCAGACATTAAGTACAACAAGGCTACCATATCAGAAGTACGTACAGAAAATGCTAGACTAGCTAATGATATCCATGAGAATGACGTAATGATTGCACGTATTGATGCCAATGTAGAAGCAATTAAGGAAGCATTAAATGTGGTTACGACTAATCACGCAAAGAGATAGTTAAATGATTGACCCCGTTACAGCTTTTGCTGCAGCTAATGCAGCCTTCAAAGGGGTCAAGATGCTAGTAGGTGCTGGTAGAGAGATACAGGATGTATCACAGCAACTAGGTAAGTGGTACGGTGCAGTAGCTGATATTACTAGGGCTGAGTCACAACGTAAGAAACCTACATGGTTAGATAAAGCTACACAAGGCTCTGAGAATATAGAGCAACAGGCAATGGACATTATCGTTCGTAAAAAGACATTGCTTGAGAAAGAAAAAGAAATAAAGTTTATGTTAGACTACAGGTTTGGTCTTGGTACATACGATGAAATGTTAGGGATGCGTAGGCAAATACGTAAAGAACGAGAAGAGACTATATATAAAGCTATGGAAACTAAAAGACAGATACAGAATAACTTAGCTATATGTACCCTATCGTTTCTAATCATTAGTGTATTAGGTGGGGGTATATATCTGATAGCACTAGGAATTGGTTAATGATTAATCTTGTTGTGTTACCCCTTGTATTAGCAGGGCTGTTAAGTAGACCTGAGTTTGTACAATGTCACTTAGCAAAAAGAGTTAAGATACAAAAAGAAATGGTTTGCATTTACCGTGGACCTAATGGTACAATAGGATATCACTACCCTATGTTTAAATTTAGTGAATGTCCTAACACATATATGTGCAGGTACACGCCTAACGCTAAGAAAAAAGTTAGTGTGCAAGACATACTAGACGGATTAAAAGAAGGTTTTGAATAATGGGTATGAAAAAAGAACACCAAGAATTGGTAGATAAGTATACTTTGGGTAATCCAAGGTTAAAGGCCCGTATTGAAGCAAGGGTTGCTAATCTTATGAAGTCTAAAGGTTTGTATCAAGGTGGTGTTATCAATGCTAATACAGGAGGTAGTGTTGGTGGTGGTACAGATGAAGAAAGCATTTACAATCCTTTTGGCGATGATGGTTCAGCTCAAGGTGCAGTAGATGCACAAAAAGAATATGACGACTATTTTAATTCTCTTAACTTAGTTGATTCAGGTATGCTTGTGGACGAAAACTCTGAACAAAAAGTAAAGGATGCTTTTGGTGTAGGTAATCCTTTGTATTTAACACCCCCCGTAATAGGGGGTAATATTTTAGATAACTTAATAGATTTAAGAAAAAATGCTACCACTGCTAAAAGTAATGTAACTGAGTTAAGCACAATAAATCAAACACAAAAAGATTTAACGGATACTAGATCAGCAATACAAAATTTTGGGGAGGTTAAATATCCACCTGCTGAAGGTGAAGAAGATACAAGAACAGATGAAGAAATTGCTACCTTTAAATCTTTTCAAGACCTTCAAAAAAAAGAAACAGATCTGGTAGGTAAACTTGGAGTAGACGCACAAAATCTAGCTACATCTGGTGTACCTAGTGGTACTGAAGTTAGTGCAGCAATGGCTAGCGATCCAATGTCGTTCGTACCCGAACAAACTGTTGTTAAACTTGGGGATCAAAGTGCTGATGATTTAGAAAGTCAAACTGTAGACTCTGGTTTAGCTAAGTCAACTGACCTTAATATAACAAAACTTATAACAGATTCGGGAGTAGCAGGTGTATCTTGGAACGCAGCTAAAAAGAAATTTGTCACGTCTGAAAAAGAATACACTCCTGCTGAACTTGCGTCTGAAGCAGGGCTGGATCTTAATAAATATTATTCAGAAACTGATGCAGGTACTAGCAAAGCAATTAAAAGTAATGCAGTTGAAGTTCCCGGTGGAGAACCTTTAACCCCAGAACAGTATGCAAATATAGCACTTAATCTTTCACAAGGCATGGACGATTTAGGTAATCAAATACAAGAAGGTGCTGAGTATGATCCTCGCTTTGATGCTGATGGCGATGGTGTGATTACGGTTGAGGATTCAGCAGCAATTTTAAATGGTTCGTTTACAGTAAAACCTTTACCTAAAGATGGGGTAGCAAAGTACAAAGCTGTAACTACTGCAACTAGTGTTGATACTAAACTAGCAGGACTATCTGCACCAATAGGTCCAAGAAAACCAAAGCTTGATGCTGAAGGTAATCCAGTATTGGATGCTGAAGGTAATCCAGTTATGGAAAGCAGTTTTGGACCAAGCAAATCAATTACAGCAGCAATAGGTCCAAGAAAACCAAAGCTTGATGCTGAAGGTAATCCAGTATTGGATGCTGAAGGTAATCCAGTTATGGAATTAACTACAGCGGTTGCAGGGCTTGATGCTGCAAAAATAACTGCTATTACAACTGTTGCTAAAACAGCGGATATGGTTTTAACTGAAGCAGACAAAATGAAAGCAGCTAAACTTGCTGATGTGCTGCCCCCAATAAGACAACTTAATGAAAAAGGTGAGCCAGTTTTAGATGCAAATGGTAAACCAATTATGGTTCCAAACTATCCAAAAGCTATTGAGGTAGTAACAAACAAAACTTTTAATATTGAAGCTGCCTCATTTAAAACCCCAACCCCAGAAGCAACAGCCGCTACTGATTATGATCTTGATGAATCAAAGTATTCAACAAGAACCGTTGATGCACAAAAAGAATTAGCCACGGCTCAAGGTTTAGGATTACCCCCAGAACAGTCAAAAGAAGTGGTAAGTAATCATACAAGTGATCTGGAAGCAGCTAAAGGTAAAGTAGAAGATGGAGAAACTATTGACTCTGAAGATACTTACAGCTTATCCGTACCAGAAACTTCAAGTATTACTCTACCTGAAACACCAGACCCAGCAATAGATAAAGATTTTCCTGATGCAAAAGGAGCTGAGACAGACTATCAAAGTAATATAGAAGGTGCTAAAGGCAAAGTAGGAGAAGAGGAACTTATTAATGCCGACAACATAGGTGTTAATAAAGAGCTTGTAAATAGTGCTGTATATACCACTGCTAAAATTATGGAAGAACTTAATGATAATGCAGTTTTACGTGCGCCAACTCTTGAGCAAATAACCTTACAAGAGTCTATACAAGGGGTAGTTAAACCTAGTTCTACTGTTAGAGGACAGATGAATATCATCATGCAAGAGTTTAATGATGGTACACCGGCATGGGCAGCATCAGCAATGAGAGCTACAGCAGCACTTATGGCTTCAAGAGGTATGGGCGCATCCTCAATGGCAGCATCAGCTATGCTTCAAGCTTCATTAGAGTCTGCATTACCCATTGCTGAAAGGGATGCTAGAATTTTTAGCGAAATGGATATGTCTAACTTGACAGATGCTAGAGCTGTAGCTTTATCTAATGCTGCTGCGTTGCAAGGCCTTGAGTTACAAAACCTTTCCAATCAAAATAAAGCAGCTATACAAAATTCTACTAATGCATTCTCACTTCAAAGCGACAACTTAAGTAATATGAATGAGGTTGTTCTTGCAAATTTTACTGTTAAAGCTGCACTACAAAATAAATCTTTAGATTTAAATGCTCAAGTTGCTATAACAAATGCTTCAACATATGCTGATATGAAAGAGTTAAATTTAAGCAATGAGCAACAATCATTACTTCAACAGTCTGCTGAAAATTTACAGATTGAACTATCGGAATTAAATAATGATCAACAATCTGCTATAGCATCTCTACAAGTTAAAGCAGCAATGATGGGTCAGAACCTTACTAATGAACAACAAATGGCTGTGCTTGAAGCTACTAATGCTTATAGTGCAGCAGAGTTTGATGCTTCAGCTAAAAATAAAGCATTTCTGCAAGACGCTATATCAAGATCTGCCCTTGAAGGTAAGTCAATGGATATAAGACAGCAGACTGCTTTGTTTAATGCTGCCAGAATTGCTGAGGTCAATGATACAAATCTTACATATGAACAACAAGTTAATCTACAAAAAAGTACTGAAGCTCTTAATATTGAAGTAGAAAATTTAAACAGTAGAGAAGCTACAGCTCTAGCTAACGCACAACTGAGAGCCGCACTTCAAGGTAAGGTTTTAGATAATAAACAACAAGTAGAGATACTTAATACTGAACGTTATGCTTCTGCAAATGATATTACCCTGACAAATAAACAACAAGCTTTTGTCCAAGAGTACGCTGCCCGTACTGCTTTGGAAGGTAAAGTCATAGATAACAAACAACAAACAGAAATATTTAATGTTGCTAATGAATTGCAGGAACGTGGCATTACTCTTGAAACTGAGCAATCTACCTTAATTTATAACATGACTAATAATTTAACGGTAGAAACTACTAACCTTTCTAGTAGGGTACAGGCATCATTAGCTAATGCTCAGATTGAAGCTGCATTAGTGGGTCAAGAACTTAGTAACGCCCAACAAGAAGCAGTTATTAATTCTGAAAGAATTGCTGAGGTTGCTAATCTTAACTTTGCTAAAGAACAATCAGAAGCAATGCAAGACTCTAAACTTGCACAAACAGCAAATCTTGCAAACTTAAGTAACGAGCAAGCATTAATTATGGCTGAAGCTGCTCAACTTTCTTCTTTAGAAACAACCGAATTAAATAATAGGCAACAAGCTGAAGTTCAAAATGCAAATAATTTTTTACAATTAGACTTAGCTAACCTTGAGAATGAACAACAAATTGAGATATTTAAATCTCAACAACAAGTAACTGCTTTGTTTACAGATGCTGCTGCAGAGAATGCTGCATTAAATTTTAATGCTGCGTCTGAAAATCAAACCAATCAATTCTTTGCTGACTTAGGATCTAATGCATCTAAGTTTAATTTAGAGCAACAAAACATAATTAAGTCCCTAGACTTAACTGAAGCAAATTCAAATCTAAAGTTTAATGCCTCTTTAAAATCTGCAAGACAACAGTATGAAACTTCTAATGCATTAATTATTGAACAGGCTAATAGTACATGGCGTCAAGAGATTGCTACTATAGACACAGCAGAAGAGAATGATGCTAATGCTGCTGCAGTATCAGTAGCTGTTGGTATTACCAGTGCTGTAATAGATCAGATTTGGCAAAAAGAACGTGATGATATGGACTATGCTTTTACAGCTGGTGAGAGTGGACTAGACAGGATTACACAGATATTGGTTGCAAAACTTCAAGGTCAAGCTGAACTGGATGCAATAAACCTTGCACAGGATTTAAAAGATGATGCTTCTCTTGGTCAGGCCCTTTTTGATTGGGCAACAGGAAGATAAAAATTTACAATAAAGTAAAGAGGTCGTAAATGAGCTTATATAACAAGAAAGAAATTCTAAGAGCGAGAAAAAGATTAGGGCAAGTTGGTTTTCAAAATCAACGTGTTCTTGAATCCAAGGCTCTTATGGAAAGAAGTGTTGCTGTTAATATGGCAAGAGGCAAAAAACGTTTAGAATATATTAGGGCAGAAGCAGCCTATGAACCTGCTGAAAAAATAAAAGAATGGCAACAAGCTAACTACGAAGTAAGTAAATCTTTTAAGGATTCAGTAGCTAATGAGTATAAGGTTGCTAGTTCTACACAAGATGATATGTTAAAAGGTTTTTCAGTACCAACAGTTGATCCAGATTCTACATCAACATCTCTAGTAAATCTTGTTGCAGGTTTTGAAGGTTTTAGGGAGACTCCTTATGATGATTATAAACAACAATCTATAGGTTACGGTAGTAAAGCTAGTGGCAAAGATCAAGTAGTTACTGAAGAACAAGCTAAAATAATGCTGTCAAAAGATTTAAGTTCTGCTAAAAAATCTGTTGAAGATTTACAAGATAAGTACGGGTATAAATTTACAAAAAATCAAATAGACGCTCTAACAAGTTTTACTCAAAATTTAGGAAGAAGTAGGTTAAATCAGTTAATGGATGGTGGTAAAAGAAATAAACAAGAGATTGCTAAAATGATGTTAGAGTATAATAAAGCTGGTGGTAAAAAACTAGACGGGCTTGTTGCTAGAAGGTTAGCAGAGCAAAAACTTTTTAAGGGTGAATAAAATGAGAATACTTAGTGGTCCTATTCCCGGCCAATCTTTAACTAAAAAACCCGGTAATTATCCTTGGGATAAACCCAGTAAATTTAATAACGTAGATGAAATAATTGAACTTCACTTAGACGATCTTTCAGAGGAAGATTCAATAGACAACCTATTGCTTATTCTTGAAAGGGGTTTACCTTTAAATGTTTTAGTTGAAACTTATTTAACCTCTAAAGTTTCAGAAGGTATGCATAGTATAGATGTTAGTATACTTGTTGCACCAGTGCTTCATGAGTTTCTTTATAACTTAGCAAAAGATTCAGGGATAGACTTTAAAGAATTTCCTGATGAAAAAGTTATGGGTACAAAAGAAAAAGCGTTGTCTCTTTTAAAAGCAGAATTAAAAAGTACACCTGAAGAAGAACAAGACTCTGGCTTTGAACTTTTAGAAGGTATGGCAACAACTTTAAAAGATCAAGTTGAAGAAAGCCCAGCTAAACAAGAAGAAGAAACAAAACCCTCAAAAGGTTTAATGAGTAGGAGTACTTAAGATGGGATTTAAAGCTGTCCTCGGAGGCGCTGCAAGACGTTACAGTGAAAATTTAGATGAAAAAAGAGCTTTTATGCAAGACAGAGTTTCAAAGAATAGAGAGTATCTTTTAACTGCTGGCTTATCTAAATTTGAAGAGATTAAAAATTTGAAAGACTCTAGTAAGGCTCGCATTGCTGAAGGAATAAAGTTAGGGTTTACTCAACAAGCAGCACGAGCGCTTGAGTTTCAAGGTGGTTTAGAAACTCAAATAATTAAACTTAAAAAAATTGCTGAATCCAAAGGTGGTGCTGTAAATAGAGAGGCACTTGAAAATGTAAGTGAACTTATTTGGAACTCTATTCCAGATGAAGAAGGCAGAGAAAAAATATTAAATTATTTTACTGACAATGGTGTGCCTAGTAATGTAGATGATCTTCAAGATCAATTTATTAGAGCCATTACAAATGCTCAAAGAGATGATGCAGACTTTTTATCTGCAAGAGAAATACTAAGTCGTGCAAGGGAAAGAGGAAGACCAGATGTAACTGTAACTGTTCCGCCTGTGCAAAACTATCAAGCCCTTACAGGTGATTTTGGTCTTCAAACAGAATCAAAATTGCAAAGAAATATTGCGGCTAGGTTATCAGGCATTGCAGGTGCAACTTTTTCTTTTAAATCTGAGAATGACCCGCAGCCTCAGATAGTGGGTGAAAATGCACAACAAGTTAGGATAGCAATTGATAATTTAATAAGGGGTTATAAAAATTCTTATAATAGAAATGAAAACGCTTTAAATTTTCTAGACACTGAAATTTTAAGACTTAAAGAATTTTTACTTTCTGGACAACCTACATCAGATGTATGGACCGCATGGAATAAGGCAAACCCATAATGGAAGAAATAACTACTAGCAAAATTAAAGATTTAGATTATTATATAACCCCTGCTGATAAATTTAAAGATTTAACAGAAGATGAAGATTTTCAATCAGACTTAAAGTCTTTCTTTCAGGGTGGAAGATACAATCTGTCTGATGCTGAAATAGCTGAAGCAGGTAGAGAAGGTATGCGAGATAAATTTATTGAGCATATGAGGTTTCAATCTTGGAATGATTTTACAGCAGTAAAAGATTTAAATTATGTTAAGAATCCCAAGTATAATCCTGATGGTAAAGAATCTTTTGGTAGACTTATTCAAGCTTGGGATACCTCTGAAGAAGCAGGTACAGGTATTCTTTCTGGCTTAGGTGATTTTACTGAGTCGTTAATTAAATCTCCCTCTACTTACCTTGGTTTTGGTAGTCTTGGTTTAGCGAAGGCAGGTGCAAAAGCAGCTACTAAAGGCACACAACTTTTAGTAAGAAATAGAATTGCTGATTATTTTAAAAAGAAAGCTGTATTAAAAGGTGCATTAGGTGGTGCAGCTATTGAGTCTAGTATAGCTGGGGTTCAAAGTTATGGTGCTGGGAAAACTAGAGAAAATCTTATAGAAGGTTATGAGTATACCCCTAAAGATACAGCTATAGACATGGGTATAGCAGGTACTCTAGGTCTTGTTACAGGTGGTGCTGGGGGATATTTATCAGGTAGAAAAACTAGAAATGTTGAAGAGCTTATAGCCAAACAACAAGCTACCAACAAAGCTAATCTTGAAGAAGTATCTAAAACAGCTAAAAAAACTTTTGAGTCGGTAGGTTCTCAAGAATTTAAATCAGCACTAGAAAGAACTTTAAAAATTCAAAACATTATTGCTGCAAAAAGGGGAGAGAAAGTTACACTAGATCCCTTGGATGCAGACAAGGTTGCTATGGGTCAGGCAATACTTAAAGGTATACCTGAAGGTCAGGCAGTGCCTGAGTTTAGTTCTGGTTTAAGTATAGATACACTTCGTTCTATAACAGCGGCAACACTGGATATTTCTAAAGAACTTAATGTTCCAGAGGGAACAAGAATTACTGCAGCTATTGCTGAAAGAATAAGAAGTGAAGGTATTGATGGCGGCTCTACATTTAAAGTGCTTGATGATATTAAGTCTAAGTACGGTCTTACCTCTGATCAACTATCTCTAATATACTTAGCTGATCTTTCTGATGCGGGTAGAACTTTGGCAGAAGCTTCAATTGTTAAAAGAAGCACACAACAAGCAAGTAAAAAATCTTTGGATGACCTTGCATTTAAAAAAACAAATGTCCTTAATGATTTAAAAACATTAACCTCAGCCTCACTAAGCACTATTGATGATAAACGTGCTGCAGATATTGTGGAAGAAGCAATAAGTAATACCGTAGGCTCTGGTATTGACTTAGGAAAGGGTATCTATCGTAGTGTGCAAATACTAGATCAAATGCGTATTGCATTTATGACTTCTCAGGTTGCTACAACTGCAAGAAATGTTACCTCAACAGGTTTGCTTGGTGTTGTAGAGGGTATGGACGAGTTTAACAGAGCTTTATTAGGTGCTATAACATTAAAAAGAAACGACCTAATTAATATTAAACCTAGAGAAACTGGTGAACTAGGTGTTAATATTCCCTTTACTGATAAACGTCTTAGCTCAAACATGGTAAGTAATATGACTGCTACTCTAAGAGGCATGTCTTTAGACAGCGCCACTAGTGATGTGGTTAAAGGTATGATGGAATTAGAAATGCCTGATGCTTATATGCGCACTTTTCATGACACCATGCGGATAGAGCTAGGCACTAAGAGTATGAATCCTCTAGCTAAAGCTGGTAGATTTGTAAACATATTAAACACTGCTACTGATACTGTATTTAAACAGGGGGCATTTTTTAGTAGTATTGATAAACAATTACGCACTATAAATAACCCTGAACTAGGTTTAAATGTAAAAGATTTTATTGTTAAGAACGGTAATCTTCAAAAACTAGATGGCTTTGTATTAGAAAAAGCTCTTGATGATGCTAAGAGATTTACTATGCAGAGGGATTACTACAACGACACATCTTTGTTTGGTAAAGGTGCTAAATTTGCAATAAAAGCAAATGAAATAGCTCCTTTTGTAGTATCTAGTGCCATGGGTATTCCTTTTCCAAGGTACATTGCTAACCATATAGAAATGCAAGCAGACTATATGCCTTTTGTGGGTCCAATTATTGACGGATTAAACCGTATGGGTAGAAAAAAAGCTAAAGGAGAAATTACATTTTTTGGTGATGCATATAAATCAACTGAAGATAGGTATGTAAGGTCTGCTACAGGTGCGATGTTAATAGCAATGGGTTACGAGTTAGCTAAATCTAAAGAGGGTGAAGTAGATTACGCTTCTCTTGAGGATAAGATAGGTGCTGACGTAGATATAGGGAACTCTGTAGGTTTCTTACTAGCACCTATGTATATAGGTGATCTTATCTATCGTAAACAAATGGGGCTACCTGAAGGAGATAAGCTCTCAGACCTAGGCAGCGTTATGGGTGGTCTAAACGATATGGGATTTGATTTATCCATGTTTTCTGCAATAGCTAATAAAATGTCCGTTGAAATTAGTGGTGAAGGTAGTACACCTAAAATAGAAGAAGACATTGATAAAGAATTAGGAAGAGTTATTTCTGTTTTAGGTTATCCTCTTACTATTATTAGAGATACAGTGGGTCAATTTGACTACGATGCAGCAGGTAGTGCATATAACAGAGATTTAGGTTATACCCCTCAAGGAGTAGATGAAGATAATACTCCTATAAGGTTAGATATAGATGCATCTGAATCTGCTAACAATATTTTTATGACTGAAGCACTAAAAGCTATGCCAGATTTAAGGTCTGTACAAAGGTCACAATCTATTAATGGTGAAACAGATATAAAAATCTACAGTATTTTAAACCCTATGCCCATAGGTAAAATTAACCCGTTGAAAAGACAACTAACTGGTGTTGCTGCAGAACCTACTATGACTGAAATACAAAGAGAGTTTAATAAGTTTAAATTTGAAGAATATAAATATATATCAAGTAGAAGTATAGAGAACGCTGTGGTACACAGAAAGGTTACTGAAAGTCTTTCAGGAACTTTGAACGAAGGATTTTTAATGTGGAAAAAAGGTATTCGTCAAACAGGTAAAAACACACCACAAAAATTTCTTGGTCTTACTTACGATGAAGTATTAGAAAGAGCTGAAAAAAATCCAGAAGATTATCCTATGAAAGAAGCTTACAAAAGACAAGCAGAGATGCTTGATAGTTTTGTTAGACAATCAATAACTCAACAGTCTAAATTCTGGAATGATCTGTTTGATAAACTGCAACCTGTAGATAAAATAAATTATATTAAAAATGAATATCTTATTGATCTTAGTAAAGAAGGGGAAGATATTTATAATGAGGCTGCTAATAAAATCGGAGAGGGTATCTATGAAACAAGTGGTGCGTACTTAGCTGATGCAGAAAATCCTACTGAAGTTGCATCTCGTCAAATGATACTGATGCAAAAAGTAGAAGAACTATCTGGTAATAGAGTAGATACTGTGACAGGAAATGAAGCTGTTCGTTATGAACAAATCACAGGTAAACGACCTACAATTTCTATTAACCCCTAGTTATCATCTAACATAAAGTCTGCCCATTCATATGCTGAACGCTTTACCTCGGACATATTTAAAGACCCCTTACTACCTGATAGTAATCCAGCAAGAGCTTGTCCTGCTAGATACCTTCGGGCAGTGAGGGGTTTTATCATGTCTGGATTACGCTTCTTGCGTGTGTACTTCTTAGCTTCCTGCTCTAGCTTGTTCATCCTGTTTTACTTTTTTTAAGTTCTTGAAATATTCAGTGTTAAAACCAAACTCCCAATCTTTGTTAGGGCGTGTGTCTTTCTTATAAGGGTTGCCTAACTTACCCTTAATGAAAGCTTCTCTGCCCTGATCGTATGGCTTCACTTATGAATCTCCCTCATAGTTTCTCTCATTCTTTGCATATACCAATCAGCCTTATCCATATCTTCAACAGGTTTGTTCTTGTACCTGTGACGATGTTGATACTTGATCATATTACCGTGACAATATGCAATGAAACCTTCAACGCCTAACACCTGCTTGATATAGTCAATGCATTCTATCTCACCTATGTTATAATGTAAAGGCTTAGTTACAGGATTAAAAGATTTTTCTTCGGGGATAGTCCACTTAGTCAATACTTATACCCCTTTATCCACAGTAAAAGGAAAGGAAGTACATTTACTTATTGCCTTTGCATCTGGTGTTGGTCTTGAATTATATAACCTTAGCATATCAATCTCTCTCCATTGTTGGCAAGACTCTTCACTTATAAAGGCGGTGTTTGGAGAAAATACTATGAAAGTTTTCTCACTTGTTTTTGGTTCTATCATCATCATTACTACTGTATAAACCCATATCATATTACTTCTCCTTTTGTTTTTGTATATGATTTTCTAAATAATTTTTAGCTTTTGTTACTCTATCAATATTATCTTTAAAAGCACCAAGTCCTGTATTACAATTAAAACATAACCATGCTCTAAATGTTTCTGTCTCATGGCAGTGATCTAGTACCCAAGACTGTAACATTTTCTGTCCTGTTCTACTTACCTCTTTAATATTTCTATTACAGATAGGACAGCAATAGTTTTTGTCAGGATATGGATGCAAAGACTTGAGATGTTTGACAAGTCCTGATTGATTTCTAGCACAGGTTCTACACTTTCTTTTTATTTCTCCTGCCAACATTTGTTGAAAGTTATCAATAGGCTGAACTACACCACAGTTGTTACACTCTATGCCGCCCTCGTAAGGTTGGGGACTTAGTGCTTCAAACAACTCAAGTTGCATTAAGTAATATCAACCATCTCACATACATCACCACTACACGCCATTGTCTGCATCCCGCTAGTATTATCTTCTTGTTCATACCCTGCTAACTTTGTCCAGTCAATAGACAATGGTGATGCATCAATCATATTATAGTAATCTTCTTTGTCACACTCTTGGTATGGTGCTTGCTGATAGGTGTGTTCATTGTATGGCAAGAAGGATACACCTGACATTTCATCAAAGTGTTTATACACAAACGCCCCAACATCAAACCACTCGTCAGCTTTGACATTGATTGTAACACTAGGCTTATGCTCACACCAATGACGTTGATACATCAGCCACATCTCAAGCTGCTCTAATGCAGTCATGTCGGCAGTGCATGTAGCACCTTGTGGTGCTTGCATAGGAAAGCTGAACACAGTAGTAGCATCAGGCTTCATTACGTCAGGCTCATTGGGTATACCCTGATCCATCATAAACTTAGTCAATGGGTCTTTGTTATCTCCACGCACAGTACGGATATAATAGGGACTGTGACGAGCATGAATACCAGAAGATGAATCAACCAGTTGGGAAACTGTTCCGCTGGGCTTGACACAAGTAATAGCAGTGCTGTGATTGATATCAAGACGGTCAGCCCACTCAGCGTTAGTAGAAACAGCCACATTTTTAAGATACTCCAATGTTTCGGACAACCCTTTATTCTCTAAGGTCATCAGCTTATTGTCCATTATCCCTGTGAGTGACACACCGAGCAAACGTTCCGCTGATGTATTGGTGTGCCACACCTTTCGCAAATATGGGAAGTGAGTGTAGGTTGACTGAATGGTTCCAAGTATAGTTGCAATACGGGTTTTTCTTGCAAGATCTTCCAAACTGTCGTTAGCACGGATGACAACTTCCGTAAGATTACAAAACTGATTCGGCCTAAGTATGATTTCCGAACACGGATTTGTTCCGAACTCGTAACAAGACTCTCTCCTGCCATTCTTTTCAGCTTGTTTAACTGATGCTTCTCTGTTGAAGATACCTCTTTCACCACTACCACTCTCCATTAAGGCTGTCCACTCACGCATGAACGCCATGCTATCTGGTTTCTCTGTATAAGAGACAGAGTTATTAGCTAAAGCTCTATGACTTGCATTCTCCCACCAGTTACCAGACTTAGCGTGACGCATACGATCATCAGACAAATTGGATAAGCTGATCATAGCACTACGTCTAACACCACCTACTACCACTACCTCGCCTATCTTACACATAAGATCATGGCACTCAATACTAGAAAGCTTGCGCCCTTGTGCTTGTTTAAATATAGTAATAGCAAAGTTAAACAGATCAATCAATGGTGATGGACCTGATGCTCTACCACCGAATGTCTTTAGTCTAGCACCGGCTGGTCGGACTTTAGATATATCCCACTTAGGGATTTCACCTGCCCATAGGAGTGCCAAAACTTGTCTGAGTCCTTTCGCCCACCCTTCTTTACTGTCCTTGATAACGACAGTCGTATCGCTTTGGAAAAGGTCAGGAACATCTGGGAGATTAGTAATGAACTGACGCTCAACACTGAAACCAACCCCCGTCCCGCAAAGGAGGATGAACATAGCCTCATCAAAAGACTTAAGATCATCTACGGGTAGGTAGCTACAGTTATACATACAAGTATTGTCACGTGAAGAAGCTTTACCTGCTGTCATCATTGACCTCATGCTAGGCATTACCTCAAGGCCTAGTATAGCATCACGTATTTCGTCTGTTATAAATGGATCTTCACCATCAATTAAGGGGGATACAATATTGTTCATGTATCTTTCTACTGTCTCACCCCAAGTCTCACGACGACCTTTATCCTCAAGCCATCTAGCATATCTACTGGTGGCAATAAAGGTTTGATAGTCAGTAGGTAAGTAGTTACTTTTCATCTTTCGTTTCCCATAATAAATAATTCTTTTCTACCTTTTTCGCCTATGTGGGCTTCAAGTATAGTCTTAGCCCTTTCAAGCATAGCACAGGCAAAAAGTAAAGTCTCTTCTTTACTATCACACATAAGTATTTGTTGTTCAATAGGTTTCATTAATTGAGCAGCACGACTTGCAGTATCTCTATCGTTCATCTCCACTGCCTTTGATTGTACCTCTAGCTTCACGTCCGTCAAGCTTCATCATGTTCTGTGTAATAACAGAAGCAAGATTAAAATTGTAGTAGTTAGCTAGGGCAGTAGTATAAAATAACACATCACCTAGTTCACTTATGATAGACTCAGGAGAGACTTTTTTATTATCACGTATACGTTTTTTAATCTTACCTGCAACTTCTCCTGCTTCTTCACACAAACCAAGAACGTTTTCATTGAGCCTATCTTGTGGCTCAGTTACTATCTTTCTTTCTACCCACTCGCTGTAGCTTTGAAAAGCTTTCATTCCCTCTGCACTAATCATTAGTTTTATCCTTTTTTAAAGAAGTTTTTAATTTGTTTGAAAGTATTTCGGATACTACGTTAAGACTTGTTACTTGATAACTTAAATTAGAGGATAGTTTTTTATTGTAGAGTATCTCATTAAGAATTTTCTTTTGACTTTCAGAAAAATTTTCTGACTCATATTCTACATCGTCTAGTGTTACTTTAGTCACGTCTTGTTACCTCTATTTTTGCTATACTTAGATCGTCTATTTCATACAGAATATCCTGTATTAATTCTAGAACTACCCTAGAACTTTCTATATCATCCACCTCTAAATAATTACAAGATGGGTCTATTTTTATGTTTAAAATAATTTCATATTCCATGTCCTGAAACCCGTAGTTATACCACATAAATGAAATAAGTCAAGTTATGCTTTGCCATTACCCTCAGAAAATATTTCCAAAGGTTCAATACTTGTTTTAAAATGTTGTATCCATGCATCTGCATCTTCAAGATGCTCAAACCAGTAGTCAACATCTACTATTTTACCGTTAAGTTCTACCTTACAGACTAACATACAATTACAGTTATTAGGGTAGTCATCAGGGTCATCACTATCTTCTTTGGATATTGGACCTGACACTATATCCCAAATTTTTATTGACATAATTATTCTTTCTTCCAGTTACGTAGGAGTTCAGTATAGTGATCCATACCTATCATGACAACCCAAGGCTTTCTATCCGAGCGATAGAAAACTACAGGCTCTCCTTTGCCATGCTTAGATGCTTGTTCCATGTAACCATACACAGTTTTAAGGTCATTCTTTCTACGCTTGACCTCAATACTTATGGGTAGTTTCTTACGTGCAGCAGGAGATAACTGTATGTCTTCCCCTGTGTCACCCATAGTTGTGCTTTTAATATCATCAGGTTCAAACTCAGGGAAAGTTTTTAGTAACTTGTCTCTGACTTCTTGTTGACCTGTCCTACCTTTAGCTTTAGCTGCTCTGCTCAATAGGTGGCTCCCATATCTGGTCCACTTCTCTTCTCAACCAAAGTAATCTAGCGTTCTCAATGATGCGTTCAACGTCACCATCATATGCTTCTACACAGGCATCCCACAGAGATTGCTCAGTCTCACAATCATTTAGAATCTTACCTGCTTTAACGGGGCCACAACGGTGCAGCCCCTTTATGTTATCAGCTTTGTCACCTGTAAGTATTTGAGTATAGAAAAACTTTGTACCTTCAAATTCACTTACAGCACTGAGTTCTCTTCTAGTAAGATTATAATGAAAGCACGGTATCTGTAACATATCCTTATCAATAGATGCAACTACTGCATTCATCTCTAGTTTTGTTGCAGCTATAGCAATTAGATCATCAGCTTCTTCGCCTTTGCTTACAATAGCTTCATACTTATCAGTAAGGTAGTCACGTACATGCTTCAAGTGTACAGGTTTAGGGGCATCTTTACGGTTGCCCTTGTATTCAATTGTCTTAGCAATGTCAAAACGGTAGTTGCCTTTACCAGTAAGATACACTTGATAATCTGTATAGATAAACTCAGTATCCTCAATGACGGTATCAATCAAGGCATCAACCTTATCTTCTGCATCCTTTGCCTCAAGGTCATTTGAGGAAAACCCTGCACGGTATGCAATAATATCACCGTCAATAAGAATCATTAGAACATCACCGCATCTTCTTCTAGAGCAGGGGATTCAGTAGGTGGTGCAACTGATTGTATATCATCATTAGGTGCTTGATACTCAACGTGTTTTAGTACCTTAACCTTGTCCAAACGTGTACCTACAATGCTCTTCATCTTTGTATCATAGACTGATACAATAACTTCAACCAGTGAACCATTACCAATGCCACCTTCAGTGTCATAGTCCCACTCACTGTCATCAGCTTTGACAACTTGTGGTGGTCCATCAGCCCAAGCGTATCCTGTGTTGTACTTGCGCACAAGACGCACCATAGTACCCCTACCCTCTGGGTCTTCTTTGCCACGCTTCATAGACTTGGAAGCTTTAAGTAGTGCCATGTTCTTATCATCCATAATTAGATCAAGAGTACAAGCACCATCACAACTTACATATGCTTCTTCAAAGCCTAGCATGTCACGGTTCTGAGTAAACACCTTCGCCCACTCAGCAATACCAGTTAATTTTAATCTACGTGTAGCCATTTGGCCCTCCATTTATTAGTGAATATCACTATAGCGGAGACCATACTGCACATCTATTCCTAAGTCAACATTTAATTTAAGTTCTTCATTAAGTTTTTTTATAGCCCACAGTAATGCATCAGTGTGTGTCTGCTCGTCACCCTTCTTAACTAAGTTAATACTTTCATCATGGAATTGTCCAATGATGTTGCCTCTCTTAGTACGGTACATTGCAACCCACTTGTCAAAGCAGTAAGCTCCTGTACTTTGATTGATTGTAGAGAAGGCATCTTTCTCATAGCGTAGATTGTGCCAGAACTTACTCACTGGATTCTGTACCCACATCTCACCATCAATCTTTCTGATCTTCTGATCCTCAGCAAACTTTTTGACAGCCCAGTTACGCTCCCAATATGCATCAAGCAAAGATGATGCCTCACCTACAGACATGCCTGTCTCACGTGATAGCTTTGCTGCACCTACCCCATAGGTGGCTGAGTAGTTGACCACCTTGTAATTCTTACGCAAAGATTTAAGGCTAGACTCACCTGAGTTGTGCTTGTCTATCTGATCCTGAGTAACAGCACCAGCATGTTTAGCAAGGTCAAGGTGTGGATCAAAGCCTTCCTTAGACATTTCTTCTACGTAGTCAGGGTCATACGGCTTCATGTAGTGTCGCTTAGTGGTATCCTCAAGGGAAGTCATATCAGCACCACACAATGTGTAACCCTCTGGTGCAATCAAGCAACCACGTATCTCTCTACCCCAAGGCTTATCAACACCGGGCAGATTAACCAAAGGTTTTACATGCTTGAAGCGTAAGGTGTTAGTCAAACCCTTGACCCCAGCTTTAAGATAACCATTCTCCTGACACTGTATGAAACCATGAAGAATGCCTAGCCTATGTTGTATGACAGTTAGACCATCAAGTACATTCACTGCTGGGTTATCTTCAATGAGTAACTCTACAGACCTAGTAAGCTCACCGTTCTTACGGACTTGGGGTATCTTCTTCTCTTCCCCTGTCTCTTTGTTCTTATCAAACTTATAAGTGCAAGGCTCCCAGCCTAGACTAAAGAGCCAATCCTTAACCTGCTCAGGAGAGTTAGGGTTAGAATCCTCAACGCCCCTCACTACAGTTACATCACCCTCATAGTCTTTGGGTAATCCATGTTGTGACAATAGATTGTACCAACGCTGACCATGAGCAGACACAGAGCCATCCTTCTTGACGCACACCTTGGGCTTAGTCTTGACAGACATAACCTTACGCATAGGCATGACCTCACGTAGCTCCTTAACCTTGTGGTCTTGTTGCTCTTTTAGTTTCTCAATGCTTGACTCAGCAAGATCAACGTCAAGCTTCCACCCCACGTGTTCTGCAACATACGCACAGTTCATCTTGAACGACAGATAACCAAAGAACTTGTCAAGGTTTTTCTTATCCTTGTACACAAACAGAAAACGCTTTAGAAGATTACGCCATAGTTTCCAGTTGATCTTAACATCCTCTTCACAACGATGGATGTATACTTCTACTGGTTGCTCAGACCAATCAGTGATAACAGGTTTGGGTATCCCAAAGTCTTCACCGAATCCTTCAAGCCCATGCTTACCCCTGTCATAGTTCATCACCCATGACATAGGAAGGGTGTCAAACAGACGTGCTTTGATCTTGATACCAAGGATACGTTCAAGCACAGGTATATCATAACGTACAATGTTGTGACCTACTAAGCCCCTCTCATTCAGTACTAACTGTCTCATGTCTTCATAGTCAGTGATAGATTTATATTCATAACCATCTCTGGTGTAGGAAAGGCAGTGTATCTTTGAAGGGTTAAGACCGTCAGTCTCAATATCAAATACAATCATGCTGCCATATCACTCCTTTCAACATAAGACTCTTCACTTAGTATTGTAGTGTCAGGGTCATAATAAACTGACCCAGCGTTGCCTAACTTAGCAAAGGGTCTGTTCTTGTCAATGATAAAGTTGGTAGTGTTCTGCAAAACTTCGTCATCAGTCTCAACATCACGCTCAATCTTGATGCATATGATTGCTTCTTCCTCAAGAGAGGCGGCATACTTAGTGCGTCCATCATCATTAACCTGAGAGATAAAGATCACACCAATGTTCAGCTCCTTGGCAAGTTGTGCTGCACGTGAGCCTAGTGTGGTGAGTGTACTTGTAGCACCATCAACACCTGAGTTGGATAGGTATGCAAGACGTTGCACATGATCAATGAAGATGTACCCTGCACCATACACACTAGCTGCTAGACGTATGTATTGCAAAAGCTTTAGCGGATCATCATGTGACCTCATCTCAAAGACAATGGTGCGCTCACCTTTAGTGGCTGTCTTTGCTGCCTCTATCACTCTTTCCTCAGAGATATTATTCTCCCTAGCATCATCCTTGGTACGGACATTGCAACCTAACTCATAGGTAGCCATAGAACGGTAAGTTGTAGACTTCATCTCTTCCATGTGTAGTAGGGCAATGCGTACATCAGGTGTTTTTAATAAGCCTGTCTCAAAGTAACGTATCACCTCAGTCTTACCAGTACCACGTGGTGCTTTGATAAACGTGATGCCACCCTTAACTAGACCACGCAGCTTGTCATCAAGACCCACGTGACCAGTAGGCACATACTCATAGGGGTTCTCATTGCGTATAGCTGCCTCTACTTCCTCGTCAGAGCAGAAGAAGTTATCAGGTGAATACCTTTGTGGTTTAAGTGCAGCCCATTTAAGATCATCACTGTCACCGTTCATCAGGAAGTCATTAGCATCCTTGTGCTTGGACATAGGGACGTACCAAAACTTATCAGCTAATGCTTCATACAGTTTGTCTGCTGCACGTCTACCTGCATCGTCAAGCTCACCTGCATATACAACTTCCTTGAAGGAGTTGAGGTAGGTGTGGTTAGCCTTGATAAACTTCTCGCCTATTGAGGCGCTGGGCAAGGACTTTACTGGATATTTCTCACCTAGTATTTGATACAAAGATGCTGCATCAAACTCTCCCTCAGTGATGTATATGCGTGTGGATGATCCTGTGTTAAAATCTGGGCCAAACAAATTGTTCATGCCCATGCCTCTGTCTTTCATCCAAGACTTAGACTTGTCGTTGTAGTCACGGTACTTGACTGTATGCGGGTACTTGTAAGCGTATCTTACAGGTTTATTGTCTTCACCTAGTTGAACTTGAATACCATATACCTGACAGATATCAGGTTTCAATCCTCTTATGTCGTTAAAGGTGCTACTCTTAACGGGTATGTCCATAATACTTATCCTCTGTTTCAAAGGGTATGTACCAGCAACCCAATCAAATGTCAACATACTCTTCTTAGATGGGTAGGACTCACCACAGCTATGACAGAAACCATAACCGTCATCATTCCAGTTGAATGCATCGGATGATCCACAGTCCTCAAAGGGACAAGCTAGGTGTGGGTTATCACCCATCAACTAAAGCCCCCCATGATATAGGAAATAAATCTCTCATGCCCTGAGACACACACCGTGCTGCCTGTGAAGTTTCAAATTGCGTATCCTCTTTGCATCTTAGATTGCACATATCAGCAAAGGCATCAAGACTACCTGACCAATACCATTCAGTGATTGTGTTCTGTGGTAGTACTATACGTGCTTGTTCCTCACACACCCCATCAGAGAGTAAGTTTTGATACAGTATTAAGCACTGAGCAACATGCCTAGTCACATTTTGTATAGACATATTGCCTACAGCATCCTCTACTCTACCACCTGATCCTTGCTTCTTATCATCAGATGATTGACGATAATGATCAGGATAGTAGAACTCAGGGTCAGTCTTAACATACCTACGACTAATCTCATTCCACCGTAGGAACTTGTGCTTGACTAACTGTCTAGCCACAAAGATAGGCGCCTTAACATGGAAGGATGCAAAGGCATGACCGAATGGTGACATATGCTTATGCTTGGCTAAGTACTTGATCAACCTCTTGTCTGTATCATGTAGGATAGGTGTCATACGGTCCCCTTCAACACCACTCCAACCTAATTCCTTACTATTTTTACCGAAGGATACACGTGCTGCATTAACTACAGACAAGTCACTACCCATGTGGTCTATGTATGTTACTTCAATCATCAGTCATGCTCTCCGTTGTTACGTCTACCATTATATCCGTCAATTCTCCTAGCGAAATCAGACAACATCTTTGGGTTTCTGTTAGCAGTATCAAACGTACCAACGGTGATAGCTATTGCAGCTAATAGTAACACGTGAGCTATTGCTGTTAGACCAAACACAACATAGCTACCCAAGAAAATACTAAACACAATGCACCACATCCATGCAAGTATCTGCAGGATTAAATGACGGGCATTGTTGTCAGGTATATTCCTTAGTGGGCTTCTATCTGAGTCCATGATCAGTGTCCACGTTTCGTATATGTGCTGTCTCATTGACCTACCTTCCCTACAAATTTAGCTATGTGATTTACAAATGGCAACAGACTTATCGCCATCAAAAGATTAACACCAGTGTGTATCATGGCTATGCGTAATGTGTCACCTCTTGGCATACCGTCAGACACTAGCAGCCCTGCCAACCAGATCGTACCTGTCGTACCTATGTTAGCCCCAAGCACAGCAGCCACAGCAGAAGGTAACGGTAGTACACCTGATGCAACCAATGCAATGATAGCCGTAGTGGATAGGCTACTACTCTGCCATGCCAGTGTCATAACGATTGACCCAAAGAACATATAGATTGGGTTGCCCAAAAACCAAGTCAAGTGGTCTATGTTACCCATAGATTTCATACCCCCACTAAACATTTTTAGTCCCACATAAAAGACTACAAGTCCAATGGCTGTATATACATAGTTATTCAAGGTGCTGTACCTTTCCATAGTTCCAGCTCTGCCTTAGCTTTAGTTAAGTCTTTCTTTAAATCATGATACTTAACCACCAATCTTTTAGCTTCTAACTCCCAGTATTCAGCCTCACGTTTTAATGCTCCTATATCCCTAAGTAGTTCTTCTCTAGCCTTCATCTCTTTCTCCTATCCAATGCCTCAGTAGCAGTCTCAAGATTATGTTTGAGGTAGGGGTTGAGTGACGTAATGTTCTTATGCCCAGTGACAGACATAACCTGCATAGCCTCAGCCCCACCCTTAATCATCTCAACTATAGCTGTCTTTCTTAGATCACCCACACGTAGCTCTGATGATAAGCCACAGGCATCCTTTACCTCACCCACTAGGTAGGTCATCTGACTAACAGAGAGTGGTCTGTAGGCGTTGTCTGATGCTCTCTGACAGGGTACTACATACTGTTGCCAACCCCAATCAGCATCTTGTTGCTCAAGCATCTCCATCAGGCGATCATCAATAGGTAACTCAACGGTAGCACCACGTTTAGATTGTGTGATAGTTGCAGTCTTCTTAGTGAAGTCAATGCTGTCCCATGTGAGGTTGCGTATGTCCACAGGACGTTGACCCCACTCGTATGCAAACAGTACAAGCAACCCTACGTTACGCCACTTGTATTTACTGAACGCTGTGTCTAAGAACAACTCAACCTGTTCATTGGTCCAGATGATTGAACGTGGTGTGTGGCTACGCTTCTTCACGTTCTTCATGGGGTTATACATCATCAACTCTATTGAAATACAGTAGTTGATAAGCACCGAGAATATCCTAGCTAATTGATTAGCATGATCTGTACTTACAGAGGCTTCCCACTGGTCGTACATCTCAGTGCATATGTTTGTGTTCAACCTGTTGAGCGGAGTATTGCCTACTGATTTATTAAACACAGTGCCAGCACAAATAGATTTAAGATTGTACTCATAGTTTTTCTGTGTGTTGTACGACAGAGAATTAAAATGCTTTGTGTTTAGGTAGTAGTCTAGGACTTGGCTTATGGTAGAGCTTGGACCACATCTACCTACTACTATCTCCCCTCTCCTAAAGCTGTCAACTAAAGCTATTAGCTTGGGTATCTCATGCCTAGCTGTACGACCATCCCTAAATGTCTTAGTGGATAATATCCCAGCCCTAACTACGTCATCTGGTGGAACAAACATCCAGCTTGTACCACCGTCAATCTTTCGTTTGATCTTATGTGTATACTTCATGTTTACCTTCTGTATACTTTAAGTATTATTACTACCTTTATAATTAATAGTAGTAATAAAAACTTTAAGTAAGTACTTTAAGTTATACTCAATTAGATTGACAGTCAAGTGTGACCTGTTGTCACATGTACTTTCTTGCTACATAATCATTGGCATAACTCCGTGATTCAATCTTGGCCTCGTCAATCAGTAGATCAGGTGTGAACCCCATCTCAATAAGCATTTTAGTTACTAGATCAGGATGTTCTGAAACTAATATGTGCATATCCTCAGTGTCATAATTATCCAGAGGCTCATTGTAGTTACCATAAGTTTTACCACTTAAGCTATCCCAACCTCTCCAAAAGTCATCATCACCATAGTTCATCTCGTACATGGATGGATCACGTGATATCACTAGCTTGGACCAGTCAGCTTGTGTCAAGGCATACATCAACAGGTCAGCATACTCAAGGTCTTGTGTCTCATTGACACCGTGCTGACCATAGTAACCTACACTGATGTTGGTACACTCAGGAACTTTGTCAGAATACTCATTGCTGTCAGTGTATGAACCACCTGTGTCAGCCACAAGCTGTGGTAGGTCAAGTGCATCAGCAAATGATCTAGCAAAGTCATCTGATGCTGTACGTCTGCCCATCTGATGTGTGATCACTGAGTTGTCACCGTATCTGTCAAAGGATATCACTGCGTCAATGTGTGTCAACCAATAAGGATTGCTCTTGACAAGTGCGCTACTACCAATACAACCAGACTCTTCTGCTGCATGGACTACATACACACCCTCAATACCTGCCTCAATCATACCCATCATGAGCCATATACCAGTAGTACAGTCAGCACCAAGGCAAGATGATATAGTAGGGTCAGCTACGGATACTATGTTGTTAGTAACAACTAGCTTTTGTAAGCCCTCTGTCTTGTGTACTGTGTCATGGTGTGACGCAAAGCATATGGTGGGATTGTCACCTATACGCAGTATGTAGTTGCCGTTGATATCAGGCAAACCAAAGTGTGGTTCTAGGAACCGTTCACAGAACTCTTGCTGAGTGCTGGAACCTTGCGGTCTTTTGTACCGCAGCATTTCTATTAAGCTATACATTTTCAAACTCCTCTTCTGGTATTCTTACCCATACATCTGATGTGTCACAATCCCAAGTATCCTCATGTTTAAGAAACTCACTCTCTGCCACATTATCACCATCTTCAGTAGTACACATGACACTATTGGGATATACCTCACCGTCCCAATCTGATTGGAAGTAATTATCTTCCATGTCTACAGGTGATATCCATACCTCTTCGGACTGACAGTATGATACTTGATCATCAGGCCAATGCTTACCATCAGTACACTCTATGTAGTTGTTGTCACGGTCACACTCAGATACCATCTCTGACTGTATACCCCACCTACTGCTACTCCATACCTGAACAAGCTCAGAGTTGTGTACCATGTCACCTGTAACTTCGCAGTAAGTATGCTCGTTGTTGTAACAACACTCACAGTAATGTTCCTCTGTGTATTCTGAGTAGTAGTAATCATCCTCACTAAGACCATCACCACACTCAGAACAATTTGTGTAATGACCATTGAGTATGCCGTGGTATGTACTGGCATTTATCTCACCACAGCCATCAATAATGAGATACTTACCGTCATCAGGTTCAGTCATACGTTGGGGCATCACGTCTAAGTATGGACCGATGTATGCACCATTGTCATCGTAAGGTACAGCCAATACCTTTGCACCTATCCAAGATGATCCACTGTCATACCCTACTGCATTGATACTGTCAAGCCAATCTTGTAGTTGATTCAGAGAATTTTCACAGACACCATAGATAGGACCAGCTTGAGGTTTAGACTTGTGTGATGTACACACCACTACACGACCAGCAATCTTACCCTTGTCAGTCTCAAGCCAAGCAATCTTGAAGTCACCACTGCCATAGATAGAGCAAGGGTGAACCTCAAGTCTCTCAAACTCATACCGCATACATGAATGAGCAATAGCCTTTCTGGTAGTGGTAGTCCTAGGATTGTCCATGTCAGCTTGATCATGTGAATAGGCATGAGTGAAGTCATCAGGTGATGTACCTGTCTTGAGTGTGAAGGTACGTAAGCTGAACTTCTCACGGAAGGCATCACCAAGTATCTCAATGTCTGAGTCAGATAACTCAGGAAAGATATACTTCAATGCACGACCAGCTTTCATAGCTACATGCCTGTCATTGTCAGCATCCTTGCGGGTTTGATACAGACTGATCTTACCATGTGAAATCTTGGAACGGATAGGCTGCAATGCACGTAGACGTAACAACCAGTTCTGATCATCAGGTTCATTTTCATCCATGTCAGACTTGAGAAGAAAATTCCTGAGCCAAGTGACAAAGATATCATCTTGAAAGAAAGCATTGTCATCCTCAAAGGGGCCAAACCTTTGCAGCACAGCATCAGTAGGGTGTAGATTAGCAACCCTACGAACAATGAAACCATTGTCACTTGGTGTCATACCAAACATGACACGCACCTTGCTGTCAGCAATGGTGATGAAGCCACCGACCAGACCACCACCATCATGTATCTCGTCATTCTGCCTGACAGGGTAAGGCTTCCATCTCTCAATGTACATATCAACAAGGTAGTCACTGTTGTCAGTGATTGCCCTACCAATACATACACTCTTTGCAAGCTCAGGATCTACCATTACTATCTCATATGGCATATCAATCTCCTATAAAGAAGGGTGAACCCTCACACAGTATTGCATGAGGGGTAGTGATTTCATTCATCTTCTTTGAGTGATTCAAGAAAGTCAAACATTTTATTCTGTATGGATGACGCATCAGAACGTAGGTTATCCACCAGACCTTCAAGCTCACGCATCTTCTCACGATAGTCTTCAGCTTGTTTGTTAGCTTCCCACATTGCTTTGGCGTGTAGCTGTGACACATCATTAGATGTCTTGTCATTAGACAAGTTCCTGTTTTGTATCTTTCGTGGATACCCATAGTCATCACGCCACTTGTATAGTGTGGCTTGACTGATGTTGAAAGCCTCACAGGTCTGCCACCATGTATGGTGTGTGTAGTACTGGCAAGCACAATGGATCAGGTCTAAGCTATGCCTCTTGTAAGAGGGTCTTTTACGTCCCCCTGTTATCTTGTTATACCAAGAACACACGGCGTTCACAGACACATTGTACTTCTCTGTAGTGTCTTTCAAGGAATTTTCCTTGTAGAACTCTACTACTTCTTTCTTCAGATCTAAAGAATAAGAGGGCATTGTTTTTGTTCCTTTCTAAGAACGTGAAGGTACTGTCTCAGTACCATGAAGTACACCCCGCAAGGTGTACTCTAGGTAATGATCACGGTGTTGCTACATATAGAATAATAAAGAGTAGAAATACACAGCACCCACCCATAATAGTGTTGAACCAATACCATTTATCCATCACATTATCCTTTCGTATTCTAAGGTAGTCTCT
>Ga0209634_1000426_pt1 | contig 33023 bp, 56 predicted proteins | sample LinPmetageLP40_FD_184043 | JGI IMG/M metagenome (GOLD analysis project Ga0209634, IMG submission 184043) | Marine viral communities from the Pacific Ocean - LP-40 (SPAdes) (version 2) | ecosystem: Environmental > Aquatic > Marine > Oceanic | place: Pacific Ocean | collected 2010-08-26 | reverse complement strand
TGCAGAGCCTTGATTAACAGTAATCATACCACCAGATAATTCTGCGATAGTATCATGTTCTGGATCACGACTAGCTGCACCTGCACCACTTCCAACTGCTAAATATAAACCATTCTCTGTTGCTGTACTTTGATCTTTTAGGAGAACTCGATCTCCAGAAACCAAAGTTACACCATCTATTGTGTCTCCTGCTTCTAAACCATTAGAAATATTTACATTGGCAGTTGAAGCACATTCAGCAACAGTTCTATTTCTTAGACCTGCAATAGCTTGGTCAACATAACTTTTGTTTGCAACATCAGTATTTCCACTTGGAGTTCCCATTCCTGTAATCGAGCCTCCCAATACAGATACAGCATTTGCATTTTGTGTGCTTATTGATCCAAGACCTAAGTTAGTTCTTGAAGTAGAAGCTGATGCAACATCAGATAAATTTGATGCCTTTACTAATTTTGCAGTTAATTGATCTTGTGCATTTGATGATAAAGAATTTATGTATTGAAATTCTGTATCTGAAACTGATCCATCTGCAATTTTTGTACTCGCAATACCTGTAGCAACTTGTGTGTTGCCAATACCTGCTGTTTTTACACTTACAGTACCACTTGACTCATTAAAATTATTTGAGTCAAAAGTTAATGTTCCACCAAGATTAATTGCTGTAGAACTTGATCCATCAGAAACAGTAATCTTACCATTGTCTGCTGTAATATCTCCGTTAATATGTAATTTTGAACTAGGAGAAACTGTACCTATACCAACATTACCAGAACTATTAGCATAAAATCTTATATTAGCATTTCCATCGGCAATAACAATATTTCCACTTGATGTTCTAATATCAAGACTACTTTCATTTCCATCAAAACTTCCTAAAATTGTATTGTTTTGACCAGAAGATATAAATTTTCCTGCTTCATACCCAACTGCTGTATTGTTTCCTGCTGTGCCTGTTAATGAATTTAATGCAAGAGATCCTATTCCTGTATTTTGACCACCATTTTGCGTGTTTCTTAAAGTTGCATATCCAATAGCTGTATTGTTATTGTTTGTGCCACTACCTGAAGTAGGCATTTGACGAAGTGCTTGTTCACCAAGTGCTGTGTTAAAACTACCTGTACCTCCTTTTGGAGAACTACCATCAAGTTTTAATGTTCCACCTTGAAAGTCTATATCGCCATCATAAATTTCTAAAGTATCTCCAATTTCAATTTGTGTTGTGCCTTTAAGTTTACTGCCTGTTATAGTTTTATTTGTCAAAGTATCAGTAGTAGCTCTTCCAACTAAAGTGTCTGTTGATGTTGGTAAAGTAAGAGTTCCTGTATTAGAAATAGAAGAAATTACAGGAGCTGTTAAAGTTTTGTTTGTTAAAGTATCAGTAGAACTTTCTGTAACAACAGTTCCATCAATAGCTAAAGTAACATTATTTCCAGAAGCAGTTGATGTTATTCCTGTGCCACCAAGTAAACCTAAAGTTTCACTATCAAGATCAATCGCAATAGCAGTTGAGCCATCAGAAACATCAAGATCCTGTCCAGTTACTAAATTTTCTACAAATGCTTTTACCGATTGCTGTGAAGGTGCTAAAATAGAACTATTACTAGCCATGTTATCTTCATCAACAACTGGGGTAGCAGGACCAACATACGTTGAACCAACCCATACTCTAGGAGTTGTATCACTAGAATGAATAGTTCCACTATCAAGGGTAAAAGAAACTGTTGTATTAGGAGCAGAATAAGAAGTTGTTGCTATTTTTCCATATATAGTTCCTGTATTTGCACCAAATATTTTAACACGTCTTCCAACATGATATGTAGAAGTAACGTCTGCAGCAATCGTAATGGAAGTTGTACTTGCTCTTGTCGCATTACTCGTTCCTGAACCTGAACCAAGTTCAAACCATTCTTTATCGTTCCATACCTCACGAATTTCTGCCATTAATGTTCTAGCCGCATTATTAACTTGGCTTGGCAACATATTTTCTGGAAACCCATCAGGAGGTGTAGCATTATTACTAGCTGCTGTTGTACTCCATGTTTTTACATTACTCATCTTCTTCCTTTATTTTTTCAATAGTGTTTTTTAAATTGCTAATAAGAATATTTCTTTCAATCATCATATCTTCTCTTAACCATGATTTTAATGCTCCTATATCGTTGAATATTCCCTTTTCTATTAATGATGGAACAAAATTTCTTTTCTTTGACTTTGCTCTATCTTTAGCAAAATCTTGTAAAGGTTTTAATTCTTTTTGATTTAAAACGTATTTTGTTGCTCCATTAATATTTTGTAGTGTCTCTTTTAAATTATTAGCCCCTGTACGAAGTTTCATGGCTTTATCTTCAATATATACTTTGGCTTCTTCTGGTAAATTAGATTTTGTTAAATAGTTTGCAGCAGCTACTACTTCTGATACTTCTTGAAATAATTCAAAAAGTTCATTTCCATATTTAGTTCCTGTAACTATTTTTTTTCTAAATCTTCTAATACCAGGATAATCTTCAAATGCTAAATCAGGCATATCATCAAAGAAAGCATAATCACTAGCCATTAAAAAATAATTTCCTATGGTACTTGTATAACCACGAATAAGAGCTTCAATTTGTGGAGCTGATAATTTTGCTTTTTCAGGAACGTAATCACTTTTATAATATTTTCGTCCTAAAAATTGTGTTAATGCTTTTATTGTTTTGCTTGTATAAGGACCACCTCTTAATTCTTTAGGTAAAGATAAATCAGACATAGACTCAATAGGTCTTTGCATAAATTTTAATTTATTTGCTTGAACTTCTAAAGGAGGATTTAATACAAATGGAGTTAGTTGAAGTCTAAAAGTTTCAAATAGTATTCTTTTAGCATCAAGAGCTGTTTGAAAATTATTACTTTCTTGCCAATTAACCCAAGCTCTTTCTGCTACAGACATTGCTGCCCCAGGTTCCCATAGTTTAGGTAATCTCCAATGTTCATACATTGGTTTGTCATACATTTTAGTTTGTTCATTATATCCGTACACTTCTTCTAAAGTTGAAGGTACTCTTCCATTTTCTAAAACAAATTGTTTTAAATCTTCTGTTGGTAAAAAGAAATGCCAATGACCATCTTTATCCCAATCTTCCATCTCTATATATAAAGGATTAGTTCTATTCATTTCTGCTAACAAAACAGAGAAACCTGCACCTGCTGCTAATTTAGATATAACTTGTCCTTTGTTTGAGTCTTTAACTACACCTCGATAAACTCTATCTCCACCAAGAACAGCAGGTCTTAAAAACAATGACGTTTCCATAAATATTTGAGCTGCTCCACCATACCATTTGTCGTAAGCACCTCTCATTGAAAAGTCAGTTGAAATTTCTCTACTTTCAAAAACAGATTTAGAAACTGTTTTACCTTTTTTTTGAGCTTTAGAAAACTCTCCCACTCTTGATGCGTTTTCAATTAAAGAACCTAATGCTTCAAACCATTCGCCTAATTTTAAAGGAGACGTTATAACTTTTTTAAAATTAATTCCTTTGTCAGAATAAAATCTTTCTAGTCGTCCTCTAAATAATCCTTGTGTATCAAAAAAACTAGATAACGAACCACCATTTGCTACCCAATCTCTGTAATTTTTATCTTTAAATATTTGTGATTTTAAACCTTTTGCTGCATCAACAAATGGTATGTACCCATTTTTAGATAACATGCCTGACATTAAAGTATCTCGAACAAAGTTAGCTTGAATAAAATCTACAGCTAAAGTTATAAAACTTCTTCCTATTCTAGTGGGAATAGATAAATAACCAACTACAGTATCAAATGTAGATTTTTTTGTATTTAATGCTTCTAATGCTCTAAATAATAAAGGGTCTGCAACTCGGTAATATTCTATCTTGCCTTTTTTTAATACAGCCAATGTGTTTGGTTCTTTTGGTTTTAAACCATGAACTATAGCTTTAGTAAAATCGCCCATTAAATCAAAGGCAATATCGATCATTAAATCTATATCTTTAGGTAACAATCCCTTAGACACATCTAAAACATTTTCTTTAAATGTATCTCGTATTTCTTTTGTACTTACACTTACTTCTTGTTTTCTTTTTTTCTCTTTAATAGCTTCTATAAATCTTCCACTATCTTTTGTTTGTTCTGCTTTTTTAATTACATCGAGTTTTAATTGATTGCTTATTGATTCTTGAAGAATAGTACGAGCATTTTTAATAATGTTATCTAAAGGGTGTCCTATGTTTCTTTCACTACCTCTAATCATTTTTATAGTAAAAACATCTGATGCTTGTTTAGGACCTTTTGATGATTTATTAACTCTGTTAAAAGGAACGTAATCTACATTTCTCCATTTATTAACTTGCTCTCTTGTAAACAATTCACTTTTAATGCCTATTTCAACAATGGTATTCCACCACTCTTGATATTCTTTAAATAATTTTTTGTATTGTGGATATTTTTTTTCTAATCCAACAAGAGCTTGTATTTCTGCTGCTGTAAAACCTGTTTTAACTTTAAAATTTTCAAATAAATATTTTGCTCTTCTTCCTGCTGCATAATCCCAAAAAGGAGCATCTCGTCCACCAACGGCATCTATAATTTTTTGAAACTTAATACCATTTGTGTCTATTTCAAAAACACGTTCTCCGTTTCTTTCAACAATTCTTAAAGCACCTTGTTTAATACTTTGACGTAATGCTTCACTCATGCCTTTAGCATTTCTTGCGTTCATATAGATTACAGGTTGTGTATCTATACCATCTTCATAACGTCTAAGGCCTTCAAGAACATCTATTAATTCTACTCGAAGTTGTTGAGCTGTTGTTCCTACACCTTCATTAATAGCAACTTCTGCACCTATTTTTGATCTTGCTCTATCTAAAGCACTTTGTTTATACCAATTAGAAAAATTAGTTTGTGCTTTTAAAACAGCAGGTCCAATGTCTTTCATTTTATTTTGGCTATCAATGAGCTTGTTAGTTCTAACTTGCGTATCAAACCATTCAAAAAATTTAGGAGCTGATTCTTTTGCATACACAGGGTCCGTCATATAAAAACGAATAAACTCTGCAAAACCTTCGTGAAGTTTTGTAATATCATACGATACTTGTATGATCTCATTAGCCATATCTTTTTCTGAATATTTCTTTTTAATTTCAGGAATACGACTATCAAGATAATGAGCTACTTCGTGTGCAGCTACTTCTAATTGATTTCTATTTTTTAAACGTATAGCTCCACCACCACCAGGTTTTCCTATACCAAGAAAGTTACGATGATAACCAAGAGTATTTTTTCCTTTAACTCCACCAATTTCTATTGGTAAATCTAAATCTTTTAAAAACTGTTGTAGAATAACATCTCGTCTAATTAAATCTTTTGGAGCATCAGGAGTAGCTTCCATTCTTTCTTCTATTTTTGCAATATTTCTATGTTTAGGTCCTGCACCCATCATAGAATCTACAGTTTCTTGACGATTATATCTTTTAACAGCTTCTAAAGTAATAGTACCTACTTTTCCATTTTCTGTTTTAACATTAAATACTGTTAAACCATCTTTAGTTTTTGCTTCTGATTTAGCCATTACAGCAGTTATTGTCGCTTTAGTTCCTTTAGCATCTAAAGAAATTGTATCTCCAATTTTAAATTCTACAATATCGTCTCTAACTTCAAATTTTGGTTTACCTTCTGCAAGATTTTTTTCTTGCATTTCAATGTATGGTTCTTTTTTAGTTTCCCATTCTTTTTTAATAATTGTTTCTATTTTTTCTATTGCAGGTTTTCTTATAGAAGCATCGATTTCTAAAGGAACAATAGACTCTGCTATTTCTTTTGCATTTTTATCTATGTTCTTTTCAAAATCTTTAACAAATTCATTTGCTTTTTGTTTGGCTATATCTTTTGGCATAGCTTTAATAACATTCATGCCACCACCACCTGACATTTTATTAATCATGTAGTGATGAAAAAAACCTTCTATGCCTTCTTTAATATCGTCTTCGCCTACAGCTTTACCAAAAACATTGCCTACAGCTTCTCTTGCACCAGGTATTTCTCCTATTGCATTATCAATAGCTTCTGCACCTGTACCAACTGTTGCTGAAAAAGCAGCAAATGGAACTCGCATTATAGCAAAATCTCCTACATCATAAATTGTTGCCATTAATTCTTTATTAAAAGTTTTAGCAATATTTGTAGGTGTCATTGATTTATCTGTATTAAAACCAAAAAATTCTTTTTCTGCTTCTGAACCAGATTCAAAAGCTGCGTTTGGAACTCCTATGTCTCCTTCAAATGCTTCAGTAAATCTTTCATATCCTGCTTTTACAGGCTCTACAGTTAAGGCTTTAATTGTATCAAAAACATTTTCATACAAAGGTTTTCTAGGAGGAGCTATATTAATTGATTGATTGGCTACTTCAAAACCTTCTTCCTTCATCATGTCGTCCATGAAATTTGTTGGTGGCATTACAGGTCTTGGAGCAGCTAATGTAATATTAGAATTCTCACTTTTCCTAGGAGGAGCTAAAGTAAATTCAGCCATTATTTTGCCTTAATAATATTTGCTGAAATTAATTGTTTTATTATATCTTCTCTTTTAGCACCTTTATTAATATCTAAATTATCTTGAATAATTTCTTCTATTGTCATGTTTCCATATTCAGGAGCAACAATATCATACGTTGCACCTACATTTAAATCTTGATCTGTAAGATCAACTCCTGCAAATGCTGTCATGTATTTATCTCTATCTTTGTCTTCTACTCCACTTAACATATTCATAGAACTAGAAATTATTCTTTTTAATTCAGGAACGTAATTTGGATTGTTATTAAATCCATCTGCTGATGTTTTATTTAAAGAATCTGAATAAAATTGTAACATTGTAGCATTTTCATTACCTTCTATTTTTTTAAACTTTTCAAATTCTCTATCTATAAATTTTCTATTTTCTGTTATAAGTTTATTTTTATCTATATTGGCTTGTGATAACGAAGTTCCTTTTTTAGATGGTTCTTTAAAACTTAATGTTTTATCTTTTTCTATAGTAACAATAGTTCCAGGAGCATAATCACTTGTGTTAAAATTAGGTTTTAATTTTTTTAATGATGCTTCATCATCTTTATTTCCAATTTGATATGATGTGCCTGTTGCTTTAGGAAACTTATCTAATGTTTCTATGTCGCCTGTTAATTTATTAAATTTAACAAATGAACCATCGTCCATTGTCATGTATTGAAATTTAGCCATTTCATCAGCCATGTAATCTCTTTTACCTTGTCTTGCTCCTGCTGATACTGCACCTGCTACTTGTCCCATGCTTGGAGCAATAGGTTGAGGTCCTGACATGGAAGCTAATGATTCTAAAATTCCTCTACGTTGAGCTGACACCATTGGGTCTGAACTCATTAATGCATCTAATATACCCATTACATGAACGCCCCAAGTAATGCTCCACCTGCTGCAAACATAGGATTAGTGCTTTTAAAAAGACTAGCCATTTCTGCACCTGCAAGACCACCAGATAATAAACCTGATGCTACGTTACGTTGTAAAGGTTGAACATTAGTTTGTGTTTGTCCATACGAGCCACCTGTTGCAGCTTGAAAATTTCTTAATTTTTCATAAGGAAGAGCTTGTTGATATTGATACCTATTCATTGCATCAGCTAGGGCTGCTTCTTGTAATCCTTCTCGTTCAGAACCAACAGAACGTAATCGCATAATATCGTTATAATCTGTTTCTGCCATTTGAGGAGCTGCCATTAAAGCATTGTTCATATTAGCTCGTTCAGATAAATAATTTTGTCCGTATAATTGTGTTCCTAAATCTCCAAGAGCATTTGCTAAAACTTCTTGATTAGCACCACTACCTAAACGTCCTGCTGAAGTAAATTGAGATTGCACACCAGAAGTAACATCTCCTGCTAATTTATTATACAAATTAGATATAAAAGGATTACTTGTTGGGTCTAAATAATCGCCTTGTAACTGTTTCATCATTTCTGAATTAGCTTGACCCATTAACGGAGAACCAGTTGTAGCTCTTTTTTCTGCTAAATTTAATGCTGTGTTTGTTTGTGGAGAAAAATCAACATACGTTTGCCCAGGAAAATAATTTGGTCCTGCTTGATTATACAATGCTTCAGCACGTTCCATACCTTTTGTTAAATAAGGTAATTGGAATTCTGGTGGTTCTACATTGGAAACTGTTCTTGCTTCTCCTGCGCCTTTACTCATTTGTTAATTCCTTCATTAATATTATGTGTTTTTGTTTGTAATCTCTTAACCATTTTACCCAACCTTTACGTCCAACTAATTCTATACGTTGACACTTGTTTAATTTAGCCCAATGTTCAACTTGTTCTTTAACAGGATTGAACCAAGACTTCATATTCGTTCCTCCTGCTAAAAAATAACGACAAGAACGAAGACGTGGATAATCTATTATTTCAGTAACAATAGCTGCTTCCACTACGTTTGTTTTTACATTCCATGAAATCCATAATTGCATTTTCTTTTTTAACAAACTGTCAAAAATATCTTTAGGCATGTAAGCAAAACCATCAATCTCTAATGGCTTTAAAAGAAGTGGCTCAATCTGTTTCCAAATTAAGCCAACATCTTTGGGAGGAACGTAACTTATTTGACTATCCGAAGATAGTGAATCCGAATGTTTGATCTGTGTTTCCTGAACTGGCATGTGTTAATGTTGCTGAACCATTTACTCTAGCAGAAACATACAAAGTATTTAAAGCTGTACGTGCATTTGCTGTTGTTGGCATAAAAACAATTACAGAGTTTTCTCCAATACGAGCATTGGTTAATGTTGAAGTAGTCGAACTAGCTGTCAATGTGATGCTTCCTGTAGAATTTAATTTTCCATCAATCGTATTATTTAGTGATGAAGAAATTAATCGTAAATGCAGATCATGGTCTGGCATTGAAATAGGTACATTAGGAAATTGATTTGTTGCCATTATCGTTTACCTTCTGGCCTAGCTTCTACATCTACACCTGACATTGTAGTAAAGTTACCTGTAACTTTAACTCTCATTCGGTGGTATCTACTTGTAGATCGCATAGGACACGAACCATTTGATAAAGTTGAAACTGCTGTTCCAACATTTACTGTATCTAACTGTGAAGCTCTTGATAAAGGTGTTACTGTTACTGACGTACCCCCTACTCCATCAACAATAGGTGTAGAAGAAATTAACGTAGATCGTCTTCCTTCTGCGCCTTCAAATTCTGTTGTATCAACTGTTGCTGTTAAACTTGTTGCAATAAACTTTCCAAATTTTTTATCGCCACTAAAACCTGCTAAACCTACTATTCCTTCTCCGTAATAATACGAGTCTAAAGATTTAGGTAAAGTATCTAATACACCTAACTTATCTAAACTTTCTAATGTAGTAAATGCTTCTTGAGAAGCACTAGCAATAAATTGAATATTAATACTAGACCCTGTGCTAAATCTATTAACGGAATAATTATAAATTAATAATTTATTATTTATATCGCCTGTTGTAGAACCAGATGCACCACCTCGATAAGACCAAAATACACAACTATTGTTTGGGTCCACAGCAGCACATATTCCATCTAGGTTAGATGATAAATCTTCAAAAAAATAATTATCTATTTTTCCTTCACCTATTGGTGTTAATTGTTGACCACCTGTTAATTTATAAAATCCATCTTGAGCTAAAAAGAAAATCATATTACCAAACGAACAAACAGAACGTGGAGCAAATAACCCTATATTGTCAGAAATTTTTTCAAACGTAAAAATTAATGGGGTTCCGACATAACTAACACGATAAATTGCTCGTTCAAAAAATACTATACCAAAACTTTCTCCACCAATAATTGCTTGAATATTACCATGAGGACCAACAACATCTTGAAAACCAGATTGCGTAGTTTGTGATGGTGTCCATTGAGATACATTATTTAACCCACTCCATTTAACACGTTGGTTATATGATGTTCCACTTTCAGTAGTATATCCTGTAAAAACAAAATCACGAATGACAGCTAAATATTTAGCTTTAAAAGATACTAAATCAGAAAAAGCTGAATCTGTTCCTTCATCAAATTTTTGAATATTATCTGCATTATTAGCAGCAATAATATTTGTACCAAATTGTGTAAAAGCCCAAAAGTCTCTTGAACCCTCTGTTGTAGAATTACTATAACCACCTGATTTAGATTTATCTACAAATTCTTGTGAAGAATTCATTTGATATAATTTTGTGGCATCTCCTGCGTAGTTAGTAGTACCTGCTGCGTTAAAGGCAGTAAATAAACCAACAGCATTTCCTGTTAAAGGATTGTCACTTAATTCTTGAAAGCCAGGTAATGATCTATAACCAACTTTTAAAGGTAACACATTATCAGCTTGTATAGCTCCTGTGTTTTGGTAAGTTGGTAAATCAGTTTGTAATTCGCCAAAAGGTATCATTAGTAAACTCTTCGTTTAGGAGAAAATTGTGTTGAAGTCATTTGTATTGGTGTTGCAGAATGTTTTCCTTTTTCATCACTTAAATTAGCTTTCTGTACTGCTTCATTAAAAAGATTAGCCCATACAGGAAGTCGTTCATCATTTTGAATAAAAGGAGTTGCTTCTAAAATACTTCCATACAAATATAATTCAGGATAGTTTTTTAAAATATCATTTGTTGTATTAGAATCAGATAAAGCTGTTATCCGTTTATAATAAAACATATTAATTGTGTACGCATTATCAGGGCAAGGACCAAAATACATTTTGTCTCCAATGATAGTGTAATACACAGGCATACCATTACCAGAGTCAACATACACTCTACTTAATTCATTAGGAGCCATATATTGTAACTCTGTTTGTGGACTAGCTGAAGTATTCTGCACAGAAATAAATTCTAAAAAACCTGTAGGTAAAGTTATATACTTTGTTCCTGCAACTGTATCAGTAGTTGTATTAACAGCCATTTCACGCAAACGTAAATCTTTTGAATGACGTGATTCTGCTAAATCAATAAATGTATCAATGTTAGCAGTTAAATCATCTCTGTTAAGATAACTTGCTATTTCTATTTTTAAATTTGAATACGTATCTAATGCCATTTAAACTGTTCCTGTCCATACTCGAAATGCTCTGTTATCACTATCGTTTAACCATTTTTTAAAACGAACATGATCTAATATATCTCCATTAGGAGACATAATTTGTTTTTTTGCTAATTGCTCAACAACAACCAAAGGGATAGATGCAACGTGATTAAGTTCTTTAGACTTACTTACACCTTCCCCAAGGCTTTGTTTTATTTTATTTTCTTCAATAACAGGAGTTAAGTCTTGAGTTCTTTCAATATGAAATTTACCTTCACTTTTATCTTCAATAAAGTTTGTATCAACTATATCTTTTGAAATTGAATATTTAGTCATTATGAAGACATCTCTGTTACTGAAATTTGTCCTGCTCCTGTTGCGTATGCAGAAACTACATCGGAAGGACTACACTTCATTGTCATGGAATCATTTGCACTTAACAACATTCCATTTTTATTTGCAGCCGTTCCTTCTAATTTAATATATGCAGCAACAGTTGTAGATATATGAACAATGATAACATCAGCTCCAATAGCTGTAGTTAAAACACCTGCTCCTGAATGATCTTGAACTGTGTACGCAGAAGGTCTGTATTGGTATGTATGTGCCATAATTTTTCCTTATCTACGAATAACGTAAGTTAAATCAGCAGTAGTCGCAGCAGTTTGTTCGCCATTACTTTTAATGTTAATTGCATCGCCTAAAGCTACATCTAATCCATCGCCAATATATAATTCAACACCAGACTCATCTGCTGTTCCATTTGATAATGTTGCATCTGAACCAGAGTCAGCACCATTAATCATAATATCAAAAGTTGTGTTTGCATCTATTACTGTATGCACGTTCATTACTATTGCTTTAATTCTTCCTGCATCTGGTACTACAACTACAGGACTAGCATTGTCTGCTGTTTGGATAGCTGTCATGTTGCCACCATTTAAAAAATAGTCGTTTAAAGTTCTCATTTGTTTTTCCTTTATCGTTCCGAGTAAATACTCTTCAATAAAAAAGGGGGCCGAAGCCCCCTTATAGTTTTCTTAACTTAACCTAAAATTAAGAAGTAGTTAAATCTGCAATAATACCTGAAGCAGCTTCGTTTCTTGAAACAACTCCACCTTCCATTAACAATAACATGTGAGTATTATCTCCAGTTTTTGCTAATTGTGAATTTGTGAAAGGTCTTAAAACATTGTAACCCCAATATTCAGAATCTAAAACAAAAGCATCTCTGTCTCTCTGAAACCTGTTGGGTTTAACTGTTAAAGTGCCAAAATCACTTTGGTAAACATCTATACTTGCAACAATAGTTTTTGCAGGTACTTCTCTAATAGCAGTTGAACCACCTGTAAAACCAGAGATAGCTTGTTTGTTAAATGGACCCACCATAATAGTGTCTGGGTTTCCACCTGCAACAAAACATTCTCTAATAATTTTTTTCAACATAGACTCTGTGAAAGCTCTTTGCGCACCATCAGTTCTTACACCTGTAGGAACTCCGTTAGTGTGTGCTGCTTTTGCTCCACCTGCACCCATGTCATTATTAGTAGTAATCCAAGTTCTTAATCCTGCAGTTTTTCTAGCTGCGTTAGACGCACCTACTGTTGGGATTACGTTAGCTTGTGTAATACCTGCTTCGACGTCACGTTTTAGCTCTTTGCTATTTTTTGCGAGGCTATATGCTAATTGAGTCGATCTAGCAGCAGCATCTACTGCATCGTCAGTACCAGTAATGATAAAGTTCTTTGCATAGATTTGCGTATAGTTATGAAGCTCTTTAGTTGCTACCTGCGCCTGTGCCGAGTAGTCGTCTCCTTCTACTTGGTGGTTGTCTGCTGCAGCAGTTGCTAAAGAGTCTGTTAGCCACTTAAACTGTGTGTTAGTAGCTTTGCCTTTACCCATAGCTGAAAACATAGGTGTATCAAGTGGACTTATATTATATATAATATCCTCAAGCTGTTCCTTGATGCCTTTCATGTCATAGGTGTCGAATGTATTTCCTGGCTGTGCCATGATAATTTTCTCCTAAAGTTGTTGGGCTTCTGACCAAGCAAGGAAAGCATCTTTTGTTTTCCTATCATTCCCCTTATTGGGAGTTTCTCGTTGAGAAGCCATTGCTTTTTGAATCGCAGACGAACTTTCAGAAGATGTTGTAGTTTGTGAACCAGAAGTTGCTACCCTAGGAACTCGTTTAACTTTTTTTCCATCTAGTTTTGCTTTTTTTAAATTATCTAATTGCATTGCGTTGTACGCTACCAAAACTGTTCTATGATCTGTTAAATTTTGTAATTCCGTATCGGTAAATCCTTGTGATACTAAAAAGTTTTTAATATCATTTTGAACTTTAGAAGCTTTATTAGGGTCGCCAAGAACAGGTAACTTTTCAATCAACTTTTCTTGTTCTTGTCTAAGAACAGTATTTAATTTCTGTTGATATTGTGTTTGTTGTTCTAGTTTTTCGCTTTCTAATTGCGCTCTTAAATTATTCTGATGTTCACGTTCTTTTGTAATTCTAGCTTGTGCCTTAACATATTCCGTTGGGTCTTCTTCATAGAGCTTTTCCAAATCGGCTTCGGACATACTAGGTTTATCAAAATTACTAACAACTTCTTCAAGTCGTTGAACGTATTCGGATTTTTTTTGATTAGCCACGTTCATTTCATCTAAAATTTTTTGACGTTCTACCTCTAGGGTTTTACGTTCTTCACTTAGCTTAGATGTTTTTTGTCGGTAATCAGAATCTTTAGCGTAACCACTTTGTAATTCTTCTAAAGTAACTTTAATTGTTTCGCCATTTACTTTGACTTCAAAAAGTTGCTCGTCAGTTTCCGTTGTGGTGTCCTCAGACACTAATTCCAAATCGTCAGGGGTTAATTCCTGCGTTTCACTTTCAACTTTAGTAGATTGCTCTACAGGTGTCTCTGGTGTTGTGTCTTCATTCCCTGTGGCTTGGTCTTTTTCCAAAGTACCCAAAAGGTTGATGATTTCACTTTCTGCTGTTTGCTGTGATAGCGCAACAGATTCCTTTACAGGTTGATCTGCCATATAGTCTCCTTAATTTTTAATTAAAAATTTTTGTTTTTTGTATGTCGGTCAATGTCTTATTCGCCAATTTTCCTGTCTCCATGACAGACGTAATTTCGTTGATAAGTGATTCCAACATTTTACGCATGAGAAATATTTTTTCTCTTGCTTCTGTATCTCGAAGAGGAGATGCTAACCATTCTTGGTTTAATCTTTCTTCAATTTTTTTTACTGCATCAGTAAAAATTTCGTCTTCTAGTATTCTCTTTGCTTGATTACCTAGATTAATTTCTTTTGACATATTTTATACACCTGAACTATCATCAGTATAATCGTCTGCGTCTCCGTAAGTTGTATTTCCTTGATAAAGATTACTGCTACTTGAATATGGAACAAATGTATTATTATTATTATTGTTATTATTATCTACTTGTGAAGTTCCATCATTACCACCTGTATTATATTTAGGTTCGTAATCTTTCTTTTTCTTAATTTCTTTTTTAGGTTTATTGTCATTATTAATATTATTAATTGCAGTTATAATTTCATTACCTTGATTTTGTGAAAAATCTCCACGTTTTATTAAAGCTTTAATAGTATCTTTGTATTTACTTGTTAAAAATTTATCTGGTACTGTTGAAATATTTCCACTTTTTGAAGCTGCCATTATTGTCTCAACTGCATCTTTTAAAGAACCAAAAGCTTGTTGTTGCCCATAATGATTTACAAATTTACCATTACCATTATAATAACCACCTGTACTTGTATGATATTGAACTTGATTAGGGTCTTTATTTTTTTGTTTTTTAAAATCCATACCTGCTCCAACTGGAGCATATTGATTTATTAATGCTCTGACACTTTTTTGTGTACCTGGAATACGAAGGTTTGTTTGACTCCCCATATTACCTAATTTATCATTGTAAAAATTTGCTTTAGATAATGCTTCTTTATAACTAGGAGAAAAACTAGCAAAGGAAGGGCTATCAACACCTCGTCCTAAAAACATATTTTTCTTTTGCAAAGCATTTGTAAATTGTTCGTATTGTCTATCGTTTGCCATTTGAATAGGACCAGATGCCATGTTTGCTGCAAAACCTAAAACACCAGGAGGAAGAGTTTGATCGCTAAATTGTTGTGGTCCTAATAAAGTTCCATCTTCACCAATGTAACCTTTTCTTAAACCAAAATCCATTATTTCTTTTTCTGACATATCGGTTAAAGGAACATTAGAAAGATTTAAAACTTCAGGAGAGTTGTCTCTTATATCTCCATATCGCTGTGTTGATATTCTGTCAAAACTGTTATTATTATTAGTAGTTTGATTTCCGTTATTTATATTATTTTCTGTATCTTCTTCTTCTACAGGTACTTGACCTTCTACTTGAGGAACTACTTCGTATTGTGCAAAGTTTTGTTGAGGGTTAGGTTTAGGTTTATAAGGAAATTGATTAAAGGTACTAAAACGTGGGTCATATTGTGCAATTTGAGACTCTGTTAAATTTTGAGATAATAAATTATTATACGTTGGTAAATCATAATTATAATTATACAAACCCATACCACTTTGATTAATACCTAATAAGTTTTGTAAATACGGATTTTGTGCCATTAGTTTCCTCGTTGTTTAATAAAATTACTTTCAATGTCAGCAGCTTTGCGTAATTCTTCTGAATCAATTTTTTCTGCTGCAATTTTAAGTTTTGTTTCTAGTTCTAATACTTTCATTTTCATTTCTACCATCATCTCTTCACGTTTTTGTTGAAGAGTTGCCATTGTTTTTTCTTTTTCTAATTTTAATTCTTCCATTGCTGCCATAAGAAGAGGATTTTCTTGCATAGGGTCTTTTGGTGGAGGAGGAGGAACTGTTGTAGGGTCAAGGAAGAAAGGTTCTGCAGAACTAAAACCAGAATTTACAACTAACTTTTCTAACGTGTTATAAATTTTATTTTCATCTACTAATCTGCCAAAGCCACCTTCTTTCACTAGCATTTGTTGTATTTGTAAAATTTGTGAAAGTAAATTTACTCTGTGATCTGTATTACCTGTACCTAAACCAACATGTATTGAAACGTCCATTTCTTTATCAGCCCAATCTTGAGGGTTCATTTCTACAAATTGATTTCTTAATCGTATAATTCGTGGTTTATCTTGATACTTAGTAGCAAGTTGCATAATACATCTAAATAAATCTTTGACTCCAGTCTCTGCAAATATTCTGGCTATCAATTCTATTCTTTGTGTACTAGCATTTACTAAAGCATTAACACTTGTAGCTGTTGTATGTGATTTTTGTATAGTGTTAGGGTCTGCTCCCATTTGAGAACGAGAAATACCTGTTCGTGATTCTTTTAATTGATCTATTTTTTCTAACATTGCTAAACCTTCATTTAAAAACGAAGGGGTAGCTAGTGGGGTAACAGCACCTGGTCCTTTAGTTCTTACAATGCCACCAGGACGTGAAGTAATTAAATCATCAAGTTGTACTTGACCATCAATAACTAAATGTCTTGCGTTGTTTTGCAAATACATGTTGTCCATTGTTTGACGAAGAACAGTTGATTTCATTAACTGGAGGTCCATCACTAAATCAGCAACACTCATTCCGTAAAATAAATGTGGCATAGGTATTGGAGTTACCATAGAGAAAGGAAGATAATCTATTTCTTCATTATCTAAAATAATACTTTCATTACCCCCCATAGTAATTTTTCGTAAAGTTGGTTTACCTTTTTTTTCGTAATCAATTTTAGTGTAACATTCTACAATGCGAACATAGTCTGTTGACTTATCTATACTTTGATATTCTGTATCAGGAGATTCAGTTTGATATAATTCTCTTTCTGTATGTTCTTGATTATAAAAACCATCAGAATAACTAGGAAGTTTATCGACAAGTTTTTTATCAAAACCCATTGCAATAACTTCAGCTCTTGTTTTAATAACTCGATGTCCAACAAATTGAGAGTCAGCAAAACTTTTAGCGTTTTTACTGACAAACACTTCTTCAGGAGGAACATTTTCTACACAAATTCTTCCCTCTTTTGTTGTACGAGTAATTTTAACATCGTGTAAATATTCTATTTCAAATTGACCTTGAATTTCTTTTATATCGTGTTCGTCAACAGAAACAGTATCATCAATTAATAATGAATTATATTCTACATCAGTTAAATCTGCGTACTCTTCTGTTTTTGTTTTTTCAATTTCTTTATAATAATGTTTTACAAAACCATTTTTTTGTAAAAGCGCATCTTTGAACATTGTATATAAAATCATAAAGCCTGGATTATCTTTCATAAAAATATGATTGATATAATCCGTACATTGTTCAGCCATTTGTTGATCTTCAGGACCTTGAGGATCAAATTTTACAATTTGTTCTCCTGCTGTAAAGATACGAAGCAAGGAAGGAAGTATATTTTCTACAACTTCTAGTACATCTTGCGTTACTACTTGGGAACGACCTTCAATTTCGTTACCATAGGGCTTTCCTAAATAGTATTTAAAAGCAGTTCTACGTTCTGCTCCAATAGTTCCTTCAAAATAACCAATAGAATTTTCTAATAATTGTCCGAGAAGCGCTAATACTTCTGAATTTCGCATTTTAGCCATTTAATCTTCCCACTTTATCTGCAATGGCCCATCATCTGCGCCTGTAATTTGCTGTTGTGTCTTATCTCCATAAACTTTTGGTACTAATTTTCCTGCTGTCCAATGTGTATCGTGCATTAGCAGTTTTAATACAGCAGCTTCTTCTAAACCTACTTTACCTTTACCTTGTTTTGCACGTTCTAAAGTTTCTAATGCTTTAGCTCTATTGTCGCCAAGCATATATTCAATACCTTCTTGTTTACTTCTATTGTACTCTTCTTGAAATCCTTCTTTTTTTCGAAGCCAAGTACGAATAGTTTCCCATGTAGGCATGTCCTTATCACGACAAATAGAACGAATAGATTCTCCATTGGCTAATCTATCACAAATATTTATTATCATTTGTTTGCTATATTTAGTTGGCATTACCATTATACAATTCCCATATTTCCATAATTAATTTTACTTTTAAAATCTGTTGTTTCATTCATTCCAACTGCCATGTATCTAATGGCATCACAGCCATGAGAAGCCCATGAATGTTTTGCTTTATCTAACAGTTGTCCTGTCTTATCGTTTCTTTCCCATTGGTACTGACGCATTGCTTCAATACCTTGTTTACATTTATCTCTATCAAACCACATACGAGAAAAAATCATACGTGTTGCATTGATACCATCTATGACAGGTAACTTAGGAACGATTGTAAAATACAATCCTAAATTATTTGCAATTTCATATCTTGACTTACCACTAGAAAGCTCACGTTGACGTAAATCATGTGGTCCGTAATGGTTAGAATATTGATACCCTTTTTGTGATAATACTTTCACGTAATGGTCTAACCCCATTGATGTATTTTCATAATAATCAATCAGGTGTATTCTATTACCCACTCGTTGAAAGAACCATATTGCTGTGGAATCTCCAACACCCAAATCCCATGCTGTATCTACTTTAAAATTTTCATCGTATTCTATATTTGTAATACGACCTTCATCTTGTGCCTTTGTTAAAGACCTTGTGTAAATACCCCCTAGAACACCTGCATCAAAAGATACTTCAAATTCTTGTTCATATTGTTCTTCACTCATCATTTTACGAGCTGCACGTAATTCGTCTTCGTCTATAATTTTTGTTTCACTTGCTTTAAATACTGCTGTGTACCATTCATCAGGATTATTAAGAGCATTGTCATACAGATCAAAAAAAGCGTTATGACCTGCAGGAGTACCTATGGCTATAAGCCACCCTTTTCTATCGGATAATGCAGGACGTAATACTGTCCATATATCAGGGGGCATCATTGCTATTTCATCTACAACTATTCCATCAAATCGTTGTCCACGTAAATTGTCATAAGAGTCAGCTCCGAACATTTGTATTGTTCTGTTACCTGGTAAGGTAACACGAAGTTCGGTGGTGTGATATTGCACACCTGGAATTTTATGCGTGTAATCTATGCAGTATTGCCATGCTGCTTGTTTTGCCATTCGGTACGTAGGGGCGATATATCCATACTTAGGACTTGGTAATGTATTCAGCATACATTTTTTTAATATTTCATTGAGAACTAGGCATGTCTTCCCAAATCTTCTGTGTGCCACCAGTACATTCCATCGCTTTAAGTTCTTATGAACTGTGAGCTGATGTTGACGTGGCTTATACGGAATTATTATCTTTGGCATTATCAAGGTGTCGATACATTGCATCTACATCGTCAGATTTAACTGCTCCTCGACCTGACTCATTATGAACTGGTGTAGGCTTATTAATCTCTTCAACTAAAGCCTTAAATTCGTCCATAAATGAATCAGATTTCTTCTTTTCTTTTTTCTTAGTCATAGTGCCTTCGTTCCTCTTTTGTTCCCCTATGGTCAAATATAAGCCGATAAGGGCTATATAAAGGGTGGGTCTAGTATGTGTGTGGGTCCCCTATATTATGTGTAAGTCCGTTGGGGGTGGTCCTACTTAAATCATAATGATCGTCTTGGTTTTTATTTATAAATATAGATAGCCACCTAGTTCTTAGCCAGGTTGTCGGTGTAAATTTGTTGGCTGTATTGCTGGGTATTCTAAGGAAGTTGTATCAAGTGTGATACTAAGTGAGATACTTAGTGCAGATATTTTGTTCTATATAAGTAATGTGCCACTTTGGACTAATGAGAACTATGAAGACGAACCTAACGCTCTCTATCCCTTACTATTCTTAGACTTCTTTGTATCTTGTCTCTCTAATTGATCTAATGCCATACCTACTAATTGTTCTATTGCAGTAGATTGAGACCCTATTCTATTATTAAAGCGATAGTTTTCTATTCTATCTTTGTTTTTATCATCAGTATTAAACTGTAAGCGATGAGGTTTAGATTGTGGTTTATTCATTCCCCAGGTCTTTAACCTTAATTACTCACTTACGCAATTATTATTTGACATTACTTACTTACTCAGTTACTGACTTACTAACATATTAAACAAGGGAGAAAATATGGACTATGATTTTAACTTTAATATTAACGTCTCTATTTGGGGAGACAATTATGATGGGTCAATGAAATTGATACCAGGTAATTTAAGCCAAGAATTAAAAGACTTATTAAAAAAAGAAATTTCTTACAAAGTAAAAGATTTCATTAACGATTGGGGGAATGAAAATGAATAAAGTAACAAAGATAAAATTTAAACCTAGTAATGAGTCAATTACGATAGACTTGTTTAGATCAGATAAGCACAAAGAATTATTTGAACTAATGAAACCTAATTTAAACGATAAAGAGCAACACGAAGCAGTTAGTCGATTAATGTTTATGACTTCTCAGGAAGTGCTTTCAGTAATGAGTAAACTAAGAGGATTAAATGGACCTTTATATTTTTAACTTATTAGTTGGCGCTTTAGTATTTAGCATAACTGGGCTTGGGTTTGTAAGCCTGGTTATGTTTTTAATCTATTACTTCGAGGGAGATAAATAAATGAGTACAGATAAAGAACTATTACAAATAGTTAGAAGAATTGCAGAAGAAATAACGTCAGGTAAGTTAGAAAAAGAAAATTATAATGCTTACCATGATTTAACTGACGAAGAAAAAGAAGACTTTGAACCTAATGGATATGACTATTTAGAAAATGTTTATGATATGAAATTCATTGTTGGTCGTGATAAATCTTATTATGGTGCAGAGTTAATGGTCGCAGGAGGAGGACCTAATATTTATGTTGATACTAGAGAAATGCGTGTCGAGGGATATTGGGGAGGAGACAGAGCAACATGGAATTTTATAGACAATATTGGATTAGATGATGCTTGTGAAGAGTTATGGAGTTGTAAATGAACAAACAAATTTTAAAAACTCCAAATCATAAAGAAATTTACAAGCGAAAAAAGTTAGAGGAATTATTGCTAGATTTTATTGAGTCTAATGCAATTTACGCAACTTATGGCAAAGATAGTGAAGGCATATTCCAGGTTAATTTTTTAGTACATGAAGAGGAAGATAATGAATAGTTATTCTTACAGAGATATTCTTGAAGATGGGATTGAAGTTTGCGCCAGTTGTGGAGGTGCAAACATAGAATATAATCAGATTAAACATACAAAAGGTAAACCATCTGAATACTGTTATGATTGTGATTTTGCAGAAGGCACGTCAACTTGTATGCCAGATGATACTATTTTTTATGCAGAAGCAAAAGAAACTTTAATAAAAATTAAGAGAGGTAAATAATGATTGAAGTACACCCTTACCACGAATTACTTAAAGATATTAAATATATTTCTATGGAGATAGAAAACAATCAACGAGTTGCTGCGCCAGTTTTACAAAGGACCTTAGAGACTTTAGTTGAGTCTATAAAAAGACTTGAAGAGAAGTGCAGATCGCAGCAATCTCAAATTAACCATTTAAAAAAGGAGGTAAATAATGAGTAAAAAAGAAATATTTAGATTAAATGAAATTGTAGGTTCTTTAATGATTAGCCAATTTAAAGGTAATCAAGAAGAATATAGAAAAGTAATTAACACAATATTTAAAGAATTTTTTAAATTAAGTTTAAAAGATTTTAAAAAATATTATTAATGTATTGTTTCAATCATACTAGGTAGCGAATTATCTTGTTCGTTGCCTAAGTACATATCAGCAAATAACTCAATATCTTCTCTATTTTTAAAACCAGAAATAGTTATCATTAAAGATAAACCCCCAGAATATTTTATCTCTTTAGCCTGGAGAACTAATTCATCTGTTAGTTTGTAATCTCTTTGCAATAGATTTTCTTGTTTCAAGATTTTCTTTTTTAAGTTTGTCATATAAATTTATAATTTCATTTGGATTTGTCTTTGCTAAATAACAAATTTGATAAAAGTCTTTGCTTCCAATATAATCTTGAGAATTCTTAATAAAATTTTTTTTAACTTTGTCTGATTGATCTAATATTCCTAACGCATCGCACAAAGCTCTGTGTAGTATGGCTCTAAATAAATAAACTAATCTGTTAGTGGGTGTTTGTTCTACTAATTCTTTTAAATCGTACATATCCGACATTTGTGTCAAAACACTTCTATCGGTTGATAGGATAATATATTTTTGAAAACCTATCGCAATAGGAACAAAATAAGAACAGTTAGAGGGTTAAAAAATGACCTAAAGATGCCATAGAAATAGGACGAAAGCTTCCGACTATTAGGACGTTAAGGTCTTGTTTTAGGGTTCCAAAATTTATCTAAACTTTCTAAACCCTCTTGTAATTTACTTAAATTATGGACCTTTTCATCATCTAATACGACTTTTCTTACTTCTTTTGCGTTATTTCGACAAGATTGAAGGGCTTTCAAATATAAATCTTTAAAATGTAAATATAACATTTTGTCGTCATGGTGGCCCATAGAATTCACAATGTCATTAATGGTGCTTGTAATTTTAGGATTACCTTGTCCAATAGAATGAAAAACAGCCAATTTTTGCCCTGCGCTGTATAAAATTAAGTTTTTGTCTTTATTCCAAGGGCATAATTGCTCTTTTTGATACAATCTATCAAGTTCAGATTTATATAATTTTTGTAAAACTCTTGGACCTTTACCAATAGGCTCTAATTTCATTAAACAATTATCAGCAAGTCTTTCTAGTAAACCTTGATCTAATTCTCTTAATTTGGCTGCGCCATAGTCAACTTGCGTGTGTTTTTTCAACCTAATTCCTTTGCAAATTCTGGTGTAATTAATTTCATTTTTAAAGCTTTCTGTATTTCATCTGGTTTAGCTAAATATTTCATCATGCCTTTTTCCCACATTTGTACCTTAGTTTTAATAACAACTTCGTTGTCTGACGCAGCTTGTTGAACGGAAACTACTTGATCGAATATTCTTTTGCGAAGAAATCTTTCACAGGCAACAAAAAAATCTCCTTTTTCAGATTTATACTTTTGCCATTTATCTTTAATTTCTTTTTTATCCTCAACTGTTAGTTTGTTAAATTCTTTGAAGGTATCACTTTTTATTGACCTACCATCATTCTCCCAGAATTTATCAAATTCAGAAGTATATTTTATTTTATTATTAAGTTTAGGTATAAGTATAGGTATAAGTGCTTTGTCTTTGCTTTCGTTTAGCTTTTCATTAGCTTTAGGTCTTCCTCCAAGTTTACCATTTTCTGACCTAATAACGTGAGTTCGATTAACTCTGACCCACTCCTCAACTTGCGCTTTTTGTTCAAAACATTTTGATACATCATTAAAACTAAAAAAATTAATTAAAATTTTATCAACTTTTTCTTTAGTATGTGTGTCATATGCTTTGCAAATTTCATAAATTTCTTCAAAGTTATCTGTGAGCTGCGCTTTATTCTCCCAGGCAAAACAAAGTAATCGCCAATAAATACCTAAATCTTCATTTTTTAAATGCACAGTATTAGCGATAAAATCATTAACCCTAACAGGCATAGAAAAAATTTTATCTGTCATAGTTCTATTAAAGGTGTGTAAGCTCTAGCTTTATAATCAACTATATCCAAATACCCTTTAAACTTTAAAACTCTTAACATACTCCAAACAGAACCTTTAGATTTGTACCCAGTAGCAGTTTTTATTTCTTCAATAGTTGGAGATATTTTATTTTTTTTGTAAGCATTATTAATTATCTCATAAACTTTTAATTGTCGTGGAGTTAAAGGCATAGGTTTCATATTTTTACTAGGGGGGTAAACAATTATAAGTAAAACCCCCCTTTTCCGAAGAAGCACCAAATAAAGTTTGACCGACTAAATTTGGAAGAGCCTTATTGCTCTACTATAAAAATATATAAATTGACAAAAAAAGTAAAGTATTTTTTTTAAGTTGATAATAAAAGTTTATTCTATGTGCATACTTTCATTATCATGTATGTCTGGTAATGCTTTTAAATTAACTGTTCCAGTACATATTGCTGCCCACTTAACTTTAATGTGCATGGTAATAGTGGAATGAAGTGTAGTAAAATAAAATCTATTTTTAGCATCTGGTTCTGAAATCCAACCAATCGCTAAATCTCCGTTATCTCTTTCTACCATCGCAACACTTTTAAAACACAATGGATCAACTTTATTATTTTTTTGCCAATAAGAATTAAATATATAAATTATACCTTGGTTAAAATCTAAAGAGTAATTTGTATCTTCATCTTTATTAGCTCTAAAGTTTATTCCATATGAACCAGGTATAATAGCACTAGGAATTTTGAGGATAGGTCTATCAAATTTAAACATTTCAACTTTTGTACCAGACCAAAACTGTCCTGCTATTTCTAAATCTAAACTTGGAAATAATAATTCTTTTTTTTCTAACTGTAACTCTTTGATATTAGCTAACTTCTCTGCCATCTGTGGTGTCAATGAAACTTTTTTATTAATAACTCTACTAAAATGTATTTCATTAATGCCAATTAGTTTTGCAACTTCATTTTGTTGCATACCTGCAGCCTTGATAGCATCTCTTATTTTATTATTCATTATTGCTGAAACCATATAACAAACACCTATACAGTCAATTTATAAAAATTGCTAACTTTTTATTAATATTGATAAAAAATATTTTTTTTTTATTGAAATTGACAAAAAAAGCTAATAATAGACATTTATGAACAAAATTTGCTTTAAATACTGGAATAAAAAACGTCAAATTAAGTTCATGTTGTCTTCAACAAGGACTTTAAAAGCATACTGGGGGCTAAATGCCCCCTTTATATTCATTTTTTCTCCTGAAAATAAAAGGCTGAAGTCTCATGTTTAAGACATTAATTATTTTTGGAGGTGGGTTTTTAGTTGCACTAATTTTTTCCTACCTCCGAAAACTACAAAAGAAACATGAAAGAATAATAAATTGGAAAATAGAAGATGATAAAAATTTATATAACGAAGGTGCTGCGAAATACATTCGATTGGCTTTACTCGATGATGACAAAGCAAATACAGAAACAGAAATTATTACATCTTTCAGACCAAGAGGAAAGGTTTGATGATTGGTACATTGATGAACGTATGAAAGAATACATTAATGAAACTGAAATGTTACGTTGGGAGGGGGAACAAGTTCCACTCCATGAATTAAAAAAAAGGAACGACAATGACAGTAGTTAGTTTGATGGATAAGTTAGACACAGGACTTCACTTAGGAATGGTTAAACAAATTGTTAAAGCCATTACTGAACTTAAAGAAGAAAATAAAAATCTTAAAAAAAGAATTGAAAAGTTAGAAGACATGGACAACGAAACTCTTCGTAACGATTTTAATAAGGAGCAACGTGCCAACAATTAAATATAAATTATTAAATGGTAAACCTGTTACTGGAACTACAACAATAATTAATGAATATAAAAATCCTGCACCTCTTTTAAATTGGACTTATAAAATAGGTTTTGAGTCTGGTAAAAATCAACAGCTTAAAGATTTAAAAATGGACCATGATCTTATTCAACATTGGACCGAGCTACGAGATACAGCAGGAGGACAAGGAACATTAATACATGATTACGCTGAAAAATATGTTTTAAAAGAACCTTATGAAATGCCTAGTGATGAAATAGTTCTACAAGCACATCTTAAATTTAAAGAATGGTGGGATAAAAAAGTTAAAGAAAATAAGTACGAAGTAATTTGGACAGAACGTAATATGGTTTCGGAAAAGTTAGAATACGGAGGGTGTCCTGATCTTTTAATTATAGATGAACATAACCATAAAACTTTGATAGATTTTAAAACAGGCAAAGACATTTACCCAGAAACTATTATGCAAATGGGTGCATATGATAATCTAATACATGAGACACAGGGTTTTCATTGCGATCAAGCAATGATTGTTCTTATACCTAAAACTACAAGTAAAATTAAATTAAAAGTTTTTTCAGCTTTGCAACTAAAGTTGGGATTTAACCAATTTGATTTGATGCGTCAGGCACATGTCAATAACTTCGAATTAAAAAAGATATTCGAAAAAAGAAAAAGGAGTAAATAATGAATGAATACGCACCCTTAACAGGTACAGTTAAAGAAAAATATCAAACAGCAAAACGTAAACATGGTCTTATTATAGATTGTGATAACCCTGCTTTTAAATATCCAATTAAAGGATATGACGGAACTTATGAAGGTACTTTAGGGTTAGATGTTTTTCAAGTTGGCGATAAAGTTGAATTCAAATTTGAGAAAACTGATTACGGAACAACATTAACACAATGCACGATACAAGGTGGACATGGTTCACAACAAGATACAAGTTTCGATCATGGTGCTAACGTAGAAAATAGAGCTGATGAAGAAAGAGTTGTAAGTTCACAACCTATAGTAAGTTCTACTAACAATGATATGGAAACTTACTTACAAGCTGTCGATACAGCTTATGACAAATCTCAAAAATTTAATAATTTAAGAAATTTAGATGGAGAGAATTTACGAGCAGTTTGTATCGGTGCTGCAATTCAACACATGCGAAGTAATGGACGATGAAGAGTTGTCCATGCACCTTTACAGTATTTGTAAAGAAATGAATTATGTTTGGCCTAGTATGAAAAAGGATATTGATGAAACAGTTAAGAAAGATAGAGAAGTATCGCAACTTCATTCGAAGTCAAGAATGTTCGATGTGTCAATACCCTCCTCGTTCTCAAGCACATCACATAACCTTACAAGAGAAATACAAGGACAAGAGGGGCATGGGTCAGAAAGTAAAAGATCAATCAAATTTAATTCCTTTGTGTCAAAATTGCCATCTGTTCGAACTACACCGAGTTGGCGAGAAGAAGTATTGGGAAACGAAAAAGCAAAACCCACACGAAATAGCGAAATATTATTGGAACGAATATGAAAATTTACACACAAAGAATTAGTCAAACTCTTGCAGAGCAAATAGCACAAACATATTATGGTAATGTCGTAACTAGCAAAGTGAAGGAAGATATTATTATATGCAGAACTTATAGCGCTGAAACTTTAGAAAAAGCATCAGAAGAAGTATTTAGCAAAACAAGTTATGAAAAAATTGTTCGTCTTTTATATGACTCTGATACTGAATTTGGTCCTGTTACTGAATGGTTTGATAAAGATAAAGCAGAGATAGAAGCATCTGAATTTGACATACCAGAGGTTAAAAGTGAAAACAACATCAGTTAAAAAATTATGGCAAGGTAAATATGTCTCTGTCAAAGATTATGAAATTAAGTCTGCTATTAGGCAAGGTGGTTTAAGAATAACCCATAATAATGAGGTAATGGAACTAAACCCAGAAGAATTAAGCAATTTAAAGGCTAATAATAACGTCATACAATCACAATTTAAGGGCAGTTACCAATTAGTTGATATTACCTGGAAACCTCTCACAGAAGACCTAAATCAAGGAAAATTATATGAATAAAGCATTAATGACAGCAACTCAAGTATGCCAAGAATTAAATATTTCACGCCCAACCTTGTATAAGAGAGTAAATGAGGGTATTATTAAGTGCGTAAGATATGGAAGAGATTATAGGTTTAATTCAAACCATATCGAAGATTTAAAAGAAGGAGCAACATGGCAACAAGAAGAGAAGGAATACGAGAACGTGAGGGGTCGCCCTATTGGTACTTACACACAAGGATTAAAGGTAAACTCTACAAAAAATCTTCAGGAACTACTAAATATAAGGAAGCAAGAGAAATTAGGCAAGAGTGGATAGTTGATTTAAAACGTCAACTTAAAACACCTACTAATATAAAACAAAAATTAAGTTGTTTAGAATTATTTAGTGAGTACCAAGAAACAGTAGAACCTAATTGGGAAAATACGCAAAATCCAAAATCAACTAAGAATGATTTTTTACGAAATGTGCAAAGATGGATTGACGAAATAGGTCAAGAAACTTTTATACATGAAGTAAATCTTCCTGGTATTATAAAAAAATTCATTAATAAAAGAAGAAAAGAAGGAGTAAAACCAAAAACAATTAATATTGAAATTGCTTTTTTAAGACAGGCTTACAATGATGCAAAATTATCACAAAAATATTTATTAGGAAACGAACCTATTTGGAAAACTTTTATGTTTAAAAAAGAAAAAAAAATAGATCGTTCTATGTCTAAAAATGAAATTGTATCTATGTATCAAGCAGCTAAACCACATGCAAAAAATGTAATATTTTGGAGATTGGTTTCTGGTTTAAGAAAATTTAATTCAATGGAATTGACTACACAAATGATTAATTGGGATAGAATGACTATTACTTTTATACAAAAAGGTAATCAAGAATACATTTTACCACTTACACATGAAATGGAAAATTTATTAAAAGGTAAAAAATTGTTTCCTAGTGAAAGTGATGAAGAACATAAAGCTAGAATACAATGTTTAAATTTAGATAAACCAGGTAATGTTTTTTTATATAATGGTAAACCTATTAAAAGCATTAGAAGAGCTTATAAAACAGCTCAAAAAGATGCAGGATTTATTAAAATGTATAGAGAACATGATACTAGACACACTACTGCTAATTTAATTGGTAACTCTGAACATGTAATGAAAACATATGGACATAGCGATATTAATACTAGCAGAATATACGATCAATCAGATTTTAAAACACGATCTGATAGTTTAGAAAAAATTGGAAAGTTAGTATACCAAATAGTATACCAAAATAATAAAGAAGGTACTGACCAAGTTTAAAAAATGGCAGAATTAGTGGTCGGGGAGAAAGGATTCGAACCTTCGACCCCCTGGTCCCAAATTATGTTTACACTATTTCTACAAATAAAAAAAGACCCCAGAAGTGTTGAGTTTCTGGGGTTTCTTATATGTAATGATTTGTAATGGTTTCTATATTTTATCAAGTTTTATCAAACTTAATAAAGTATTAAGTATACCATTAAGTATACCACTACCCTAATTTCATTTCTTGTTTCATTGTACTGTTCTCTTGTATCAATAACTGACACTTTAAACGTAAACCTTCATAATCAGCATATGCTCTTTCTGTCTGCATTTCTGCTTGATCTATAAGGGTATCTATCTCTGCATACTCTATATGAGTACGTGCTTTCATTTTTGCGTCTTCAACAGTACATTTTTCAGCCTGTCTAAACTCTAGGTATAATTTAGCTTCAATTCTTTTTTTCTGACGTTCTAAGCTATCGTAGGCAGCTTTAGACTCCCCATATGCTTTTCTTGTTCTTGTTAATTCTGATGAGATAAACTCTTTATCAAACCGAAGGGGGTTCCATTGGTTCATAGGTCCTCTACATATTGTCAATTATCCATGCTTTTAATTCGGAACGAGTAAGTAATTCTGTAATAAAATTCCCATAAGAATTAACAACAGTTTCTTCTTCTTTATCTTTGAGAAGATATTGGTAATATCCAACATGCAACATTTCATGGATAACTACGTTGATTGCGTCTTTACCTCCACCTTGGATAATATCATCATCTAAATATATTTTGTAAGGGGGCTTTCCAACGAAGGCCCCCTGTGCTTCTGAAACCTCATAACTAATGTCATGGGGTATTGTAATTAATTGTACCTCAAAAGCTCCAATAGTTACTTTGGAAGGCAATTTAAGTTTTTTCACGTAATTTTTTTTTGTTTTTTCTTTTTATTTTTAAACCCAGATTTCATGTTAGCATATGAGCTACTAGATATTGTAGATTTAGATTTAGGTCTTGATATACCAAGACGTTTACGTTTATTTATATTTTCATACAAAGACATTTAAGTACCTATTTTTTTTTGCGTTATTTTATGTGCTTCTGTGAAAGTTTTTCCGTTATTCATTAGCTTTTTCATCATAACCATATGTTTATTAGTATGATGTTTTTTATGCTTTTTTAAAGTTTCTGTTTGTCTCTTTGTAAAAGACATCAGTATTTAGGTGGTCTTGGTTTTTTCTTATCCATATTATTCCTTAAAGTTAATTAAATAGCACCAATTACTACGATTACAATTAAAGCTACTATACCTGCTTTAATCCAATCTTTCATTCCCCAGTCTGACCAAGATTTTATATGGTCCCATAAGTCTTCTAATAATTTCATATATTCTCCTAACAAGTTTTATAATCTACAACTAACTTCCAATCGCCTGTTTGACCTTCTTTACCTGTAACAGTAATTTTAACATCTGTTGCGTCCATTAGATTAGTTGTAATTTTTTTAAAATCAAAAGACTCGCCTTGTGAAACTTCATAAGTGTTATTATATCCATCACAGTTAGTTTTGATTTTAACATCGTACATTCCCCCAGGTGTAGGGTCATTTAAAACTGCTGAACCTTTAAGTGATACACCACTTGTCCATGCACTTTTTTCCCAAGTTTCGCCTAGAGATGCTTTTGCTGTATAGTCTCCACTTTTACCAACAATATGTTCTTCATTTTTATCCATAAATTTTTCCTATTTTTTTTTAAAGTTTTTAGCGATGGATTCTCCAGACCTACCGACTACATACCCTCCAAGACCAATTTGTAATAATGTCCATAAATCTTGAGGAATTTCTAATGTTATTTCAACGCCAAAAAAATATTTTATATAAGGCATCAAAATGTAATTGTTGAATACAATTATGATAAGACAATACATTAACATTGGTCTCCAAGTTGCTGTAATCCAATGTTGTGATTTAGCTTCTGAATTAACTATATCTGCTGCAGCTTTAAATTTAGACATATCAGCATTTAACAATTCATTATTAAATTCTGCTTTTATTTTTTGTGCTAAATCTTTATCTGGTACTGCCTTATCTATTGTTCCTAATAATGTTTTTGCTAATGGAGCTATTGTTCCTAATAATCCTAACATAATGCACCTGTAATTTGATTATAATAAACATAGAAATTAGCAGCTTCTACTAAGACTAAAGACGTAAATAAAACTGTTACAATTATTTTCATTTATGTTTCTCCACGATTTTTATTAAAGAATCACATCTTCCTGGTGTTTGTTCGGCCCAAAGGGAATTTTTCATTTCCATACATGCAACAGAATATTCTTTCTTCTCTAATGCTGCTCTAAAATTTTTAAACTTAAATAACCTACTGCCAAGTTGAAAAGCCATTTCAATACATACACCAAAAATATCTGCATGATGTTTGTCTGGGTCATACAAAAATGTTTTAGCTAAATCAAATGCGTCATTAAAATCTTTGTTAAAAACTTCAATAGCTTCTTCTTCGCTATATTCTACACCATCTTTATAAGAGTCCTCTGCATCACATAGATGTCCCCAAAATATTGTTCTGTTTCCTAGATGATCTCGATATACTTTATTACGATACCCTTCGTGTTCACGAATTCTTTTTTTTATCTCCTCAATCAATCTGTTCCTCCAATTTTTTCTTGTTCCAATTCTTCTTCTTTTAAAATGTATTTAAACTTTTCTAAGTATATAATGGCATCAGAAAGTTCCTGTTGTGCTTCATCTAGCCAGGCTATTGTAGGTTTTTTTGACTCTAACATAGTGCAGCCAAATTTTTTTATTCCTTCTTCAGATCGTTTAGCAATGCGATCAATAACACCTTGAACTAACTTGTCTTTTGTTTTCATATCTTGCCTATCCAACGATTACCTTTTTCTAAAACCATAGGAATTAAATTAGGTATTCCGTTCTCTATATAAGCGCAGCCAAGTATGGGTCTTCGGATATTTACTCTTGAATAAGCAAATGCTAGGGAGTCTTTATCAATTAAACACCCTACTGTCATTCCCCATTTAAGAGCTTCAGGAGAAGACCAATATTTAATTTGAAAATCTGTGTGAAAATGACCTTGAATAAAATTCATACTAATAGCCATAGAAGATTTTAATGGGTCTTTATTCATATTATGAACAAAGTAATAACTTCCATACTTATCATGTAAGATAAGTTTATCATGCCATTTCCAATTCTTTTTATTAACGTCAAGAATATCAGGATAATCTTTTATAATGTAATCAGGTAAACCATGATATTTTCTTTTACGAAACACTAGGGAGCCATGATTAGAATGAAGTAAATCCATTTTAGGAAATAACTTTTCTAATTTTTTTATATCTTTTCTAGCCTTCAGCAGCTCTTGAGTAGCATTATCAAGATCAGGGTCTTTGTCATGGAATGATATCGCATGATAATCAACTTCGTCTCCTATATTTACAACTCTGTCTGGTTTTAACCAGGACTTAACAGCTTTTAAAAAAGGTAAACTGTCTTTGTGTGCGTAGGGAAAATGAAGGTCCGAAATTATTAAAGTCTTCATATAACGTCCTTTTTAGGGGGTACTAATGGTCAAGGAAGGTTAGTTTTCTTCTTCTACGTTGAAATATAAGCTTGTTTTTAATCTATTAATCGGAAAAAAGTATAAATTGCTCCTAAAATACCACCAATAAACAATGCAACCTTTAATCCACCAATACCCATATTAGAAGTTTTATTAAGGCCCATTATTTGCTTTTGCATAATATTTACATCTTCTCTTATATATTTGACATCAGTTTTTAATTCTGCAATTTCTTTTTCCCAATCACTCATTTCTTTTTCCACACAATAGATAAAATAATTATTAATATTATTAAATTTAAAGCTGATATATCGTTAGTTAATAAGTGTCCTATACTACTCTGCATTGGCATCTGTTTTTTCCTTTAGTTTAATTCCCTTACATTTTTTTCTTACATCTTCAAAATGATCTGGTAATTCTAATCCTTGATAACGACCACATAGTTTAAGTAACTCTAGTTGCTGTTTTAGTCTTTCATTTTCTAAAGTTAGATTGATTGACTCTTTTGTGCAGGTAGATTGTAATGGATAAGTAAATCGTATTCCTACTTTACCACTATCAGAAAAGTAATCTGAACTACTG
>Ga0209634_1000425_pt1 | contig 33136 bp, 47 predicted proteins | sample LinPmetageLP40_FD_184043 | JGI IMG/M metagenome (GOLD analysis project Ga0209634, IMG submission 184043) | Marine viral communities from the Pacific Ocean - LP-40 (SPAdes) (version 2) | ecosystem: Environmental > Aquatic > Marine > Oceanic | place: Pacific Ocean | collected 2010-08-26 | reverse complement strand
TGGAAGAAAGTTATGCTCGAATGGAACGCTTGGCACAGAGCGTATCAAAGGGTTGAGGAGAGATTACGTGAGTCTGAGAAGGACAATATACTGAAATCATCGGAGATTTCTTTAAAATCGCGTGACATTGAAGAAAAAAAAGGAGAAATTAAGAAGAGAGATAAGTCAATTGAGAGGTTGCAAGACACTAAAAATGCTCTTAGTAAACGTGTTAATAAGGTACGCACGGAACTTGGCTGTTCACCGAAATCCACAGACGAATACACAGTTGATTGCGCAAAAAGGGTCTACGAACGTATGAGAGCCCTTGATGAAGGGAGCAAGGAATTGGGAAAAATGTACGACAAAGCTCGAGGGGACGATAAAGCGATAAGAAAACAGTTGAATTGTGAAAGTTCGGACAGTGATGACCCTGACAGTGGCGTATCGACACTCGGGTGTGTGCAATTGAAGCAGGCGGAGTTTGAATCTAAGATTGAGGAGGTTGAAAGAAGGCTTAACTTGACCAGTGCTAATTATGAACAGAAACGCGAAGAATTAAACAAAGCTCAAGAAGAACTTAATATGTCAAAAATCACACTTGAGGGTGTAAATGAAAAGCTCGATCAGGCCTCTCGTGAGAACACTGCTTTGAGTGATAAAATAGCCTCAAAAAACGAAGATTATGAAGCACGCAGCTCTGAACTGGCCGTGTCTGAAGAGAAGTTCAAATGGGCTCAACTCGAGCTTGAAACAATTAAATTAAACAGGACATCGCGAAAGAAGGACAATGAAAAGCTACGAAGTCGTGTTGAACGGTATCAAGAAGCACTAGATTGCACTAATGATGATAATTGTGTGAAAAAGGCTGAGGAGCTTAATCAAAAGATCAAAGAATCGGAAGAGAGTGACGGAATTCAGTCCCTCCCGAGGTTCGTCAATGAACACCGACGCTTTTTCGAAAATTTAGGGTTACGTAAAGAATGCCTTAATGGAGATTTTCAGGGCCTTGACTGCCTAACTGAGCTAAATAAATTGATAAAGAGAGTGCAAGGTGGGAGTTCGAAAAAAAGAAAAGATGTTCTTGCTGTCCCTTACTCGAAAGAATTCCTACGGGGAGCTGGGGAGTTGTACATTGAAAATAGAAATAAATTGCGTCGATTAATTGAACAAATGCAGAGTGCCATACAACAGCTTACTACACGAGGGATCCCATTTGAGCTTACTCCCGAAAATCGGCAAACTCTCAAAAACGCAAAACGCATAATAGCGACAACCAATCCGAACACACTTTCTATTACAGAGGGAGCTAATAAGGAGCAGGAGAATAGAGAATCTGAATCTGGCAGCAATGAAGCATCCAGTGATGAAGACAGTAGCAAAAATGACTCAGATAGAGAACCTGAATCTGGCAGCAATGAAGCATCCAGTGATGAAGACAGTAGCAAAAATGACTCAGATAGAGAACCTGAATCTGGCAGCAATGAAGCATCCAGTGATGAAGACAGTAGCAAAAAGGACTCAGATTATGATATGTATGGACAATTTAGAAAAGGCTTGAATGACATTGAAAACACTGTTCGGAGATCAGGGGTAATGCAATTTGCAATTCTTGCACTGGCTGCAGCTGCTGGTGCTAGGCCTTTTTCCGACTGTGGTGGTTCAAACGAGATTTTAATACGTGAAGGCGTAGACCTTGCTGGAAACTCTACCAATGTATCTGCAACTGTGTTTTTTTCGAACGCGGATAAATTACTGCGTTACACCAGCAACTCAGAGTTAGACATAATAGCAAACAACGCGATTTCAGGTGAATGTGCACCTGACTCCTCACGCAATCCACCAGTAAGCCCTTTACCTCTCCTCGGGCCAGAGCCTGAACCTGCGGATTATGATTTAGCGATTGACGCGCGTGAACGTGAAGCGCGTAAAGCGGCGCGTCGTAGTAAATACATACAAAAGACTCGTAGAGCAAAACCGAGGAGTCAAGCTGAGAATCTTAACATTCCAAGCGCAACACCTTTACCAAGTCCAAGTCCGAATACTCTTTCTAAGCCTGAAGGCGCGGCTTCAACTCCAAGCTCGTCAGAGCACACGGCTTTTTCGAATTGTCTGGCTTTCGAGAAGGACTCTGAAGGGAATGAAGTGTGCATAGACACATTCAATCTCCAAAGAGGTGGGCCTGAGGATGAAGCCCCAAGCTCAACACCTTCTCGAAGTTTAGAATTTTCCCCTGAGCCAGAGCCAGAGCCTGGACTTCGAACTAGGAATCTTAAAATTCCAACCGCAACACCTTCACCAAGTCCGAGTGCTCAGCCAGAGCCACGAACCGAAACACAATACCCAAACATTGCTGCATTCGAACAAGCTGCTAAAGATGATACATCAACTAGTTCCAATCAACTTGTTAAACTGACACAGGATAGAAGTGAAGCTAAATTTATATACTTGAATGGTCTTCTTGAACGTATGCGGAACTCTCCAGAATTATATCGAGATATAGACGAAAGCGTGGTTATAAATGCACTGAATGAAAATTTTGGCGACCAAAGAGAACAAAACCGGTTTGATACAAATTGGGAGCCTTTACTAGCAGAGGAGCCAGAGGCAGAGACTCAATCAGCAGAGACAGAGCCAGCTGATGCTGTTAGCGAAAATCTTAAGCACAAAAGCTTTTTGGATACAGCAAAAAAAACAGGTCAGAGTGCAATTGATTACTTGAATAGGGCTATTGGGCCGTGGGATCCCTTCCGCCCTGAGAATTGGGAACGATGGAACGCCCAAAAAGAAGCCTGGGCAGCCGAACAAGAAGAATTCGCGAAAAGACGAGCAATTTATGAAAGAAATAAACTACTAGACGATGCTCTTGAAGCTGAAGCTTACTCCAAAGGCAGAGAGTTTGACAAACTTAGCACATTGGTAAGGAGGAGTGAAAATAGAGAACGGGATTTAAAATATTTAAAGGGAAAGCTTTTAAGCCGACGGCTGTTTGGAAACAAGAGAACAACAACAGACATGAACGTGTTACAGGAAACACTGGCTGACTTTGGCGTTAGTGAGTATAATGAGGCTGAGGCTCAAACTGAGGCTCAGGGTATTCAAAATAAGAGGTATGTGAAGGATTTAAAATATGGGAAGCGTAATCATATTGTTAAGTATACTGGCTGGCTTGATGAAAAAGGCAGACCCCACGATGAAAACGGGAAGTACGAGTATAGTAACGGCCATACCCACGAGGGCGTGTTTGAACACGGCGCGCAGCATGGCCAGGCCGTTACAACCTTCGGTAAAGACGTAAAACTCTACGGATTCCAGTACCGCAAAGGTGACAGGCTTAAGGGGGAATGGAAAAATTATCAAAGGCAAGGCAAATTCACGCTCACCCGCCTCGACGGAACCATGTTCGCACAGGTCATTGAGAACCAAGAGCTCAAGTCCACCACCCCAATTCCCTCTTCAACTGAGGCTCCGAAATCAAAAGAGAAACTATCAAAAACACAGGAAAAGAAGGCTAATAAGGCCGCTAAGGACAAACGAAAAGCTAAACGGAAAGCTCAACAACAAGCTCAACAAAAGCCTAAAAAGCAAGCTCAACAACAAGCTCAACAAAAGCCTAAAAAGCAAGCTCAACCAGAAGCTCAACCAGAAGCTGAGCCGGGTCTTTTTGGGAACTTATTAAAAAATCTAACTAGAACAAGTAACATCTCCACTTCAATCAATCCCCAATTCCACCCCCCAACACCCATTATAATAGATTACATTATTATATAAACAAGCATCAATTCTTAGTAAGCGCGAGTATGCCAGTTCAAAGGAGGCCAAGGGGAGTGAGGCGAAGGGGTGGTGCTCAGAATGCAGAGGGGCGAAGGGCGCGTCGTGATGCGAATCCCCGAGTGGAAGATGAGCTTGGGTTGGCACCACCGCATACGGACATCCGGCCGACACATGTGTGCAAGTATGGGTATCGCTGGGAGCTTCCGGCTCGGCCGAGATTGAATATACCGACTGAGGTGAGGGTGTTCCGGCCGAGTGATGATCAGCGGGCCAAGAGGTGTGATGGGTGTGCGCGATCGCACCAAGCGTCCCGTCTGCATTGTTATGCCAATCATGGCAATGAGAACAGTGCCATCATTCCCGAGGATTGCAGTCAAGGCCAGCCGGACGATACTCCGTTGGATGATGAGTATATATTCCATAGCCTGACGCACGACGATATCGGCAAGTACAAGGGTATCATACGCCTTTTTAGTATGGGCCGCAATGGCCGCAACTATAAGGGTGGGCGTGCAACCATTGTCATAAGAGGCACTGGTTGACGCTTGGCGCAGGTTGGTAAAGGTATCATCGTTGTTGGGTTGGTATATTAGAGAGACAAAACGGGAGGTGTAGAATAAAGCGTGGTTACCCGTGCCCTTTTACTATAACCGTTTCGAAATTAAAGCATACAAAACATGAGCGGCTCTTCCAGTCTCTTTAGGCCGAACCTGAACAAGAAACAGGGCGTCTTTCAGCCAGTCACGGGCCAGGCCAATGTTGTCATTACGACGTGTGTCGATGATGCTCACGTAGAGCAGGTTGAGCGTCAAGCAAAGAGTAGGACGACGGCTGTTGAAATAAATGCCCACTATCCGCTCAGGACTGGCGACAAGAATCTCGTCTCGAGGGTCGAAAGCCACTGCATTGCATTGAAGAAGAAGAATTCCCGCAATCGCTACTTCAAGGGATCTGGGTGTGACCTGAAGATATTCACAGCACTCAATGGCCTCAAGCGCGCAGACATTCTCGAACATCTGGAGCATGTGGGCATCGTGCAGACGCCCATCAACCCCAATGATAAGACCAAGGTGTGTTTTGCTTTGCTATTCGATCCGTTACCCGTAACTCGGCTTCTAACTTTAAACCCCAGCCCCATGGATTCCGAACAAACGCTACTCGCATAGGAGGCACCGTATCTCTTATCAATACCGGAGGAGGGGACATCTTCCCTAATGTGAGCATCTTGTTCTTTTCTTGTATCGAACTCGAATTCCAATCTGACCTTGATTCCTTCAAAAGATGCCAATCTACTGGGATGTGCCCATTGGTGAGGACACCAACGCCAATAAGGTCACAGAGAGCGAATGCGGTGTGATTAAGGGGCACCCCGATGGCATTAGTGGGTACATGTGCTTATCTCTTGACCCCTTGCAACCTCTCTCACACCCACCATACAGTCTACCCAGCTACCAGAATGCTCGAAGATAAGGACGAGCTTTCGGATATTATGGACGTTATAACTGCAGGTGGCGGTAATGAAAGGGAGGATATAAGAGAAGTGCTTTCAAAAAGGCGCAGAGTGATTGGTTGGAGTCTTGTGAGTAGTAATTGTATTTTTTACTTGACAGGCCATTCAGTTTATTAACTTATTGCGACTATGTCTCCCTATCCAGAATCACTGCCGTCCCGGAGAGCAGCTTGATCTCTTGCTTCGTCGTTAGGACGCGTTGAGTGCTTTTTGGATGTAATACACTGCAATAATGAGGCACATGACTGCATCGTCTTGATTGACACCGTCCTTTCCCGAGTACACAACCTACAATAATAATGCATATCAGTAAAAGCCACACTAGTGTTAATTTGACTTTGAATGAAAATAAAGCATCACCTTATCTTTCCCAAATACATCTGAAGACTTGACTTGCTTCTTGAACCTAGACATTTGTGTGGCTACTTCTTGTACCCTAAGGTTGAAACGTTTGCTGTAGGCCTGTTAGTACACGTCCATAGTATGGGGGTTTTAGTACTGAGACACATACCAGTGATCAATTCCGTCTGGGCCTTTCCAGGCCGTCTTGTCTATTGAGAATGAGCACTGGCTTCTCTTGACGATTTTCGAGTTGACGGCCGCTTGAAGCAGGAGGATCCCGTTTTCCTCTATTTACAGTGTATCAGTTTAGGTATAGGTTTTGAAGAATGCATAGTATGAACTTACTCGTTCCATGAGTAGTCACAACACCCGCGTTACCTGACTTGTGATCCTTCATGGCTAGTACGGAGTAAGGTGCACAGGTGTGCGCAAAGTGGCTTGCAGTGACCCCTTTAAATTTGAAGTGAGATTGACGAGTTTAGGGGGATTGTTATTTATTCACTTTTTTTTGGGTTACTCACAAGACATGTTTGCTTCACAGATGAGGACGGCCGCGTTACTGGGGAACCTTTCTCTTAGAGTCTTGAGGTGGGCCGTGACTAGTTCGGTTTGAAGATTGACATCCCCCTTTGGTATAAGGATATTCTCGATCCCGATCTGAGATGAGTTTCAAGGAGGTGTTATGTGATGCGAATGAGAGGGATGCGCTGTGCAGGGGGATCATGTCTAGCATAGGGGCGCTTGGGATGGACGCAAACGTATGTGGTAAGCTAGAGGGGATGCTCTTGGATGGGACGCCCGCACAAAAGAACTATCTGTGAGTTCTTTGATTGGCGCGCTTCTCCTCGTGGGTCCAATCGCTTACGCTTGCGGGATCACAGCATCTTGTTTGCCATAGTGAGGCTGGCCGGCCTGTACGAGATGATAGCACCCAAGTCGTCCGAGCGTGCAGTTCGGCTCGTCACCTGTGGCCTTTATCAGGATCTCAACGATCACATAAGTGGGTGTATCCGAGCAGAGTCGCCCACTTATGTAATTTCGCTGTTGTCTCACATCACCCTTTTATCATCTCAAGTGGGCAATGACGGGCCAACGGATGCCTATGACTTTGCGTGCAGATGGACGGCCAACATAGCATGGGCAGACTAACTTACCATCACAAGCATACCGTTCTTGCATGCGATACTCATGAGTGCGAGCTTGCTGTCTCCCCCTCCCGTAGGATCCACAACCACAAATATGGGGTCGTCTCTGGTCACTTCCTCGATAACTGGGTTTCCCCCCGATGGGATGAGAGAGTTCCTGAATGATGCGCTCTGAGAGGCCGAGAAGATAGAGTGCTGTTCGCTTGTAACAACACCCATGGCTTCTCTGTGAGCCCATAGTATTAGTATAACACGTACGGTGATTACCATATAACAGGACAAAGCTAACCTCATATAAAGCTCTGGTACACTTTCCATAATCCTCCGTACCTTTTCTTGTCTGCCCTATGTATTACGTAAGTACTATGAGTATACACAATACTTATGGTGTTGGTACCAGAGAACTTGCTTACTTGGCTCTTCCATTGGGGCACTGTGGTAAGTAAGAGTAAAGTATTAGATCGTTTCAGGTACAGGGAACTTGGGTCATCTTACAGAGGTCGAGCCTGTGAACACAGGACCCAGCATTCTCGTCTTTGGCACGACAGGCATCGCATATGAGTTGGATGCTCAGGCTTCTGAAAAGAGGCCTCTGTGATTCGTCCCTTTGAATACCATGTTGAAGGGTAGATGAGATATGGGACGGGACTGTGTGGATGTGGATATGGGTATCAAGATAAAGGCTCTTACTTGAGCTGTGTGATCTGGGAGTAGTAATTATCATCCCCACTGAGGTATGGTGATGAGACACTTTTCAGATATAGAGTAAGAGCATGCTAACATACAGAGGTGTGCTGATTCCAAGAATGGCCGTATTCTGAACTCCCAGCTTTGGGAAGGACGAGCGAGTGGTGAGATATTGATCGCGACGGTAACAGGTGGGGCGAATATGGGTCGGATTACCAGAGGCACGACGACTTCGTAAACTTGGATGGTATTAAGCGATTAGAGTTGGGAACCGAATATTATGGCATATGTTGTACCATACGACCTACACACTGCCGTATCGAGTCTACTGGCCTCTTCCATGACGATGACCTTGGCACTCACACCTTTGAGCCCCTAAACATGGGATGGGTTGGAATAGGAATCAGACTGGGCATAGATACACGTGTAGTGCGCAAAGCAGGGTGTCGTTAGTGCGTGTCGATGTCTTGCACTTGACAAACCCGAATCTATATAATTTGAAGGGATTTTAACGTTAAAGTGGAATCTGGATCTAATCAGAATGATAGTCGTACTGGACACAGAGACGAGTGGGCTCCCTACTTTTAACTACCCTCACCCAAGAAACTTTGATCAATGGCCGAGGATGGTGAGTGTGGCCTGGAAGTTTGTCTCGAATGCAGAGACACCTCCGGGTGTCCACATCGTAGTGAGACCGGACGGTTTTGTTATACCAGAGAATGCAAGCAACGTCCACGGGATCTCGCAGGAGAAGGCTATGGAGGAGGGTGTTATCGTCAATGACGTCCTGGATCAGATCAATCGGGCTCTGACGCCCAAAAATAAGGACGAGACGGTAGTGGTATGCTGTTACAACACCCCATTTGATCTGGGGATACTCGAGTCAGAGGCTCATAGGCACAGTCATAAGGACCTCCTTCGCACTATTCAAAACTGCCAATGGCATTGTCTCATGAGACACACCAGTGCTGTCCTCAATAACGGAAAGACGTACAGGCTTGCAGACGCCCTCCTCCAGATAGGGGGCCCGGATGCTCTAAAGGAACTCGAAAACCCGTTTCACAATGCATTAGGGGACGTAGAGGCGGCAGAGCGGCTCTTAAGACTCTTAGGGGAGAGGGAGTACAGTGCACCTAATTTACCATAGTAATACTCTAATACGTATGTACATAACACTCCAGTATTACACCCTGGTACTCATACAGATCATATTAATTCTTAAAGTGGCCAAAATTTAAGCTTCTAGGTTCTTACGCCTGTGCCCCTCCTTGGATAAGAGCCTCAGGTTGGCGTGTTCCTTGTGGTACTGATTCCAGGCCTGCTCTGTGGCAGGATCTACCAAGCGTTCGTTGAATCCATCCCTCTTTCTCACTTGAAGACTGTGATGTGGATGTGTCTTTATGAAACTGTCTACAAGATATTTGAAGTCTGGCTGATGGTGATCGACTTCCGTGTCTATTCTATGAGCCTTGATGCACTCGCCTGTTATTGGGCAATTGGTAGTTTTCTTGCAGGATACTCGAAAGCTTGCAATCTGATCTCGAATGGATATCCGAAGTGCCTTCATCATCTGCCCCCACACCACTTCTCCGTTTTCTCGCTTGAGCTTCGCCTTAGAGTAGCCATTTGGGTATTGGCAGGCCTTCTGTCCAACCATAACCGCATCCTGTGTCAGGCAGTGCAAGTGAGCACGTCGACTTGATGGCGTACGATTAATCATAATATTACCTTTGACAAAGTGTGCTCTACCCACCAGCAAAGACCGTTGGTCCTCGTATTGTTGTCGTATGGGTTGCCGTAGTCTGCGTAGATGCGGTTGAATTCACCAAAGGAGCGACCGGGATGCCTCCGAAGGAATTCCTCCACTTTCTGGAAGTCGTCGCTCCCATATTCGAGGCTATCTCCTGGGTTGAGGCTGTTTCTCAGGCTTTTCTGAAATTTGAATAGGGCAGACATTCTGGTGTGCCCTTCCTCTCATCTGAAAAGTATTTATAAAGGGCCATGATAGTCTACACAGCAGTCCATGTGCTCCGAGTGGTGACTCCTCTGGCACTCGTGTCCGCAGTAGGCCACATGCTTGCACTTTGCGCACACCCGAGTAGTCTTATTCTTGCCACACGCCACACAGACGCCCAAGTCCTTTGGGATCATGATCAGTTTCCTTAGTTTTTCATACTTTGCTTCTATGGTATATGCCTTTAACAGGAGTTCGTGCTCCTTTAACCTTGCACTCTGGTAGTAACTGTACGAATATCGAAGGTAATAAACACGAGTGAGATTTGGCAGAGTCTGATTGGGGTTGGCTCAAGCCTTACAATGACTGGGCCTCTTCGAATTCTGCGTTGGATGATTCTACCAGTTCATCCATCTGCCTCTGGTACTCATCACACTGATGACTGTACTTGCGTTTGTATGCCTCCTGCAGCTCCAATATGCTCTTTCTATTAAGTCGCCTTTCCTCCTCAATGGACCCCGTGAGCTTCTCTATTTGCTTCTTGTTCGTTTTCTGAGTGCGCGCAAACTCGTCCCGTTGTTCCTTGCACTTTTTTTCCAAGAGGCCTATGTATCTATCCTTCTCCTTCAGTTCATTGTGGGCGTGATTGGCAAAGCGCGACATGCACAGGTCCATCGCATTGGGTGCATAGGGCTCGCCTGCTACATACACACGGACAAGATCATTGGCGCTTGTCATTCTTTTCGTCTCGTATGTTCCCTTTGGTATCAACGAGCATCGAAATATATAGATCAAAGGCGTAGGATGTTACGTTCCGTAATCGGACTCCTTTTAGGCACAATTACGATATATGTTCAATTACATACCACACGCTAATGTACCGTGTGGGCAATACACCCAGATTCGGATTTCGTACAATATTCAGTTACATACCACACGCTAATGTACCGTGTGGGTAATACACCCAGATTCGGATTTTCGTACAATATTCAGTTACATACCACACGCTAATGTACGATTGGGATAATAGTAATACTTACGTACCCAACACACCATAATAAGTATGTAACAGTGTGTGTGCGATACTTATATACTTTTTTTGTCTTCGATAGTAACAAAGCATAAGACATACATAATACATACATACGCATATAAGGGTACACGCGTACACAATACTATGATTGGAAACCAGTATATTGATAACGAAGCCGAAGCGAGTGATAATGATATTGAAATCGTACAACCCGAGACGGCCGAGGAGCACCATGTTTTCAATGCATCCGAAGATGTTGGCGAGGATGATCCTGATCAGCTCCACAGGCGGGTCGATAACGATATATTTGATGTTGATGACTCTGATGACGAAGCGATGCGCATTGCTGCCCACTATGAGAGCCTCTACGGGAATGAGGTGTGTGAAGACTCTGATATTGAGGCTGAGGAGGAGGGGCCGGAAGCCAGGCCAAAGAAGAGAGCTCGATCCGTGCGTTCGGATGATAGTGAAGATGTTACGACAGTCTCCGAGGGCGATAACACCGATGGCATTGCTTACAGCTCCATCCCGGACTTTGATGTGGACAAGCTGAATACGACAAAATCCCAGCTTGTCTTCGTTCCTGGAAAGAAGTCGTGTATGAGAAATGAGGAGCTCTCCTCGAGTGGCTCTAGCACTTCTTACATCTATAGTCTCCGGGTTGATCTGAGCAGGCATGTCAATGGCTCCGAACAAGACTGGAAGGATTTCCAGACCGTCTATTACATCATGTATGCAGCCTCGTGGCTTGCATCCAAGGTTAGTCTCTTCAATTTCATCCTGATGTTCATATCCATGATGGACTGACTCTTTGCCTTTCCTCTCACAGGACAAGCACGATATCACAACGCACTTCTGGCCCATTAACAAGTATGGGATTGAGAACAAAGATCTTCTCTCTTACAAGGCCATGCTTCGGAATATCATTTACAATAAGAACCAGGGGTGCCACTTATGCGAGATCCATGTGCACAGTGATGAAGCCCTTCTGGCCTTTAGTAACCTGCTCCAGAACTCTTCGAGTGCGTGATGCCTGATTTGGTCTTGGTATCATTGCGTCTTGCAAGCTAACCCTCCTCGTTTTCATCAAAGGGATGTTCTCTGCTGGTGCAACCAAGTCGGGTGGCCTTTCGCCAATGGCCGAACTCAAGGGCAAACTCGAGCAGTGCGTTCAGGGGCCCAGAGCAAAGACCTTGACAGAGGCCATGTACACCTCTACAGTGGACTTGGCTAGGTTGGTATTGCTTCTCGCGAGTGCACCTTTTGTATCTCTACTCACACAATTTCAGAGGGTTGGTCCAGCTAGGAGAGAGCATGAAGACCGTTCCATCTGGCGAAAACCAACTTTCTTGGTGCACAGCGGCCTCCGAGAGCGTCCTCCAGGTGGCTACGTCTACAACCGACCCGGCCACTAACATAGAGGAAGTCGAGAGGGGAAACCAGTTCTGGCTTCTGTGTGGCAGAGAAAATGTTGTCCAGAGTCTTTTCGGAGACAACCCAGAGCTCCTCGAGTCCCTGAATCAGAACGCTACGGACGGGGTTGTGTTTCTCGACGGCTTTCCTGCTTACCCGTTTACCAATCAGAATGTAAGGAACATGATCGCTTACACGGAGGTCCCAGGAACGGTCAGTTATGAGCTCAGTAAGAGCCTTACCGATAGGAGCAACAACGCTGGGTACCAGTAAGTCGGCTTTATCGGTTCGATCCTCTCCTTGCCATGCCGTTCACACCAACCGAACCAACACGTTGTATTCAGGGAGCGCCGGATTAACGCCCCCCTTAGTACAGACACGCTTGAAGACCGTATTGAGAAGATGTGCCTGTGTCTCCCCAGATTCGAGGATCGCTTCAATCTTATCAAGTGGGTGTGGGGATTGGTAATGCGTGTAATCCTGTAATCCATCTGTGGCACTCACACCAATTTCTTGTAATCAGGTCTGCCATTATCAGTGACCACAGCGATCAGCCCGACTGGTGGGGATACATGCAAAAGTTTGCCCTCCATGTAGAGGAAAACGTTGGGTTTGATGGCTACGTGTTCAATCTCACAAAGGAGAAGAGCCAGGGATATCGCTATGGATCCCATTACATTAACATGATGTGGATGATTGCAAACGACGCGGAGCTCATCTCCAAGCACCAGAACCTCCGTATTACCGTCCAGTTCATGAGGGACATCAGCTTCCTGATCAAGCCAAGAGACCCTGTGCCAAACTTCTGGATTCACGGAGAGGCCGCCAGTGGCAAGTCCAATCTTGTGGATAACTGCAAGGAAACCGGATTCAAGGGCCAAATGGAGAACTGTGCGGCCGAGTCCAATCAGGGAGGCTTCTGCGATACAAAAAAGAAGATTTTTGTGTTTCACGAGGGTGCACCCAGCAAGACGAACAACAACCAGAACAACGAACAGGGAAAGTCAAACCTGAAGAACAATTTTGGTAGCCAGAAAAAGGATCTGACCGTCAGGCGTATGAACGTCAAAACGGGGGAGGTTGACAAGTTCAAGTTCAATAACCAATCTCAGGTGGGTGGTCGCCAAATCAAGTCTAACTTTTATTTAACTTTTGTTTAATCCTATTTTCTATTGCATTATTAACACTAATCCTGTTCACAGAGCTGGTACTTGGTCAACTTTGAACTGGACGGTGTGGACAAGGCCATCCTGGATAGAGCCATGTGCAAGAATGCAAACGTAACATCGAAACACGCCCGCCCTGTCTCTACTTTAGCATGCGAAGCCGCAAAGACGAGGGCCCTGGAATTCAAGAAGATTGCCGGTGATCACCTCAGGGTCCAGTTTATCATTTACAACGGCTATGACGCACTCGACAGGTTCGTCCCGACTGTAGATCCGGATAGCGGTCTGTTCCCTTGGGTATCCGAGAACATCAAGAACGTGAGTGCAGAGTGCCTTGATTGTGATTAACGCTTGGTTCGTAGTGCCTCACACCGTTTGTAGTTGATGCCCAAGCTGGCATCTCAGGGCGTATGCAACCCCAGACAGGCAGGATACGCCCGCTTGATCGCCCGATCCTATATGTTGCATTCCATGGTAGTGGCCCTTCAGCATGGACGTGAGTGTGCTTGTCTATTTTGAACACGAACCCCCGAATACTGACGACCCAACCCATTGCAACAGTCGACGTCCCTACAGAGGAACTCATTGAAGAACTGAGGGGCTGTCTGAGCCCCAATGACAACACCAGCCGCCAAGCCAGAGTGGTTGACCTTCTTGAGAATCTGAGCTACACTCCGGATGGTGCACACGAATCAAGACCCAAGCCTTATATGGACCGCTTTCTCACTACCGCCGACTGGCTGTGCAAGGAGTGTCTGGCCTTTCTGGACTTTAGTGCCATTGTGTTTGGATTCTCGTGTCAGGTGGACCTCTCGACCGAAGCCAATCTCAATGGTGTCATTGTGGCCCTGAAACAGGTTTGCTATCGGTTTGCGGACGAAGAAAGGGTGCGCCCAGAGGATGAAGATGGCAATGCCCAAACCCCAAACTACCTCGAGTTCAAGTTTGGAAGAGATAGTCTTGTCGCCCAGATCCTCGGCATACTCAATATCAACACCAAAGGCCACAAGAGATCCACAGATACAGTCCATTCGGCACTCAAGACCATCTCGCGTAAGTCGTTTCCACTTTCATACACGAACCCTATTTTCTCAATTATTTCCCAAATCCAGCCTTTTCTTCCAAAATTTTTACTAAAATTGCTTGCTCCCACCCATCCTTTTTTTAGAAATGGTCGTCGGGGGAGGTGCCGACAACGGAAAGGCACAGGGGATCACGTTTGTGGACAAGGCATGCACCCGTATCCACAAGGGCCTGCTCGCTCGTGTCATCACTCCGGAAGAGAAGGAGGCCCTCATGTTCTGTATGCAAGAAAAGGCAGTCAACGAGATTGAGGGTGAGTGCGATGATAACTACATGGCGGACGCAACCGTGTCTCGGATACACGTGGCCAACATCAATACGTACAAGAAGTCACAGTCCCAGACCACCGACCCGGGCTGCCAGTACAGCAACGTTGGCATGTGCATAGACGAATTTCAGAGAAGAGGCCAGATTGTAAACGGGAGCAATGTTGTTAACATCGGGAGCACCCATGTTCTCGTCACTTCAAGCTTCTTTAACCTGTGCTACTCCAAGGACAATTACGAGGCCAACTCGATCCATCAGGGGTTTTCAAACATAGGCAAAGTCCTCGGGATTGACCCCAAAAAGGGAAAGTTTCTCATCACAGAGCCCAACAAGCCCGAAGAACTCACACCGGGAGTGGTTCAGTGCACGGAGCACACCATCTCTCATCGGGTCAAGACCAGCGATCGCACCATTGAGAACGGGAGGTACATCGAAAAGTCCTCAAGGTGAGACCGCTCTGTTCATCCTCAAACCATATAAATATAAAGCACTCACCAATCCTCCCATAGAGAGTTTTGCTCGCCCTTTATGACATCGGCACTCACAAAGAAGTGCAGGAAGAGGAGCTCTATCAGAGACAAGGACGAGGACTTGGAGGACTCGTACAACTGGCTCGCTTACGAAAAGTGCGAGATATGCAAATGGTTCTTGGACGGGCCGGGAGATGGCCAGAAAATGAAAAACCTCTTCTTCAGGAAATGCGTATCACAGAGAGCCATCCACGAGAATATGAATAAGAGGCTTTGAATTAAAATTCCTTCATAGTAAAAAGTGTAGCGACCCGACCTTTAAGCCCATAGGCTTGCTTACACTGGCCGGTCTCACAAGGTGTGTTGACATGTACAAGTGGTCTTATATTTTAATGATCGGTTATTATACTATATGTCAAGCAAATACGTTGTGAAGATTGTCATTTTCGCTCTCATTTTCGTCATCGCTCTTCGATTGTTGAGGGAGAGCGTGCCCCCCTCTTCTGTAAGACACGCCCGATAACTCATCATCGTCGTCCGAAGCACCTTCGATTTCGTGTATGGCCCTGAGTATAGTGCTAATAAGAAAGGCCGTGAATGCTCCCTTTTGGAGGAACCATAGGGCCAATACAAACATGGATGTTGCTCTCATAATCCAAACGCCTAGAAAACATATCTTTGTTCCAAAAAAAATACGAAAAAGAGCGAGTGTTATAAAGCCTGTAGAAGCAGATAAAGGAGCAAACACACGCACCAGTATATTCGCTGCGAGGCTGATGCTCTCTAATATGAGAAGAAAGAAGAGTGAAAGCGGGCTGTTAAACCCGAAGTTGAAGAAGTCGAAGTAGTAGAATAGCACATTGAAAATGTTGATGCCACACACAACCCAGCTCCACCCGTAGCCATCAAACCCGGCTCTGACGCCCGTGAGGATCACGAGGATGATTTGGAGTATAAGCTCAAAGGCACAGAAGATGGGCATCGTTCTCCCATTGAGTCCTCCATTGTGGCGGACCATGAAGGTGTGGAGATGGAACGCGATCATTTTTGGGTGGTCCATTCTTCCCCAAACCCCTTTATGAGCCCATAGGCGCCGTTAATATAACTGAGGATGTATGTACTGTGCCCTTTCTTTGGATGCACAATTCTGAGAACAGAAATCAGCACGAGTGCAAAGTTGAGGTCGAGCAGAAAACATATAAGAGCAACACAGGTGGAAGGAAAAACGCTCGGTGCCCAACACGAGTGTTTGTATTTCTGGGCCAGCCCAACCATGACGAAATGGACTTGTTTCGGTACATGAATGGGTTTCTTGGGCTCGACGACCTCGATCAGGATGATAAAGAGGATGCCTATGATGCCCAGCATGATCTGCTCGCACAGAATGATGTAGTCCCATTCGACAGAGAGACAGCGCCACAGGCCATACAGCACTCCACAGAACCACACCCAAGGCCCGCAGATGATCCCATCGAGGCCTTTGTCGAATAGCAATGGGGATGCGGATGCATAGGGTTAACACCCGACGCCCGACACGCTCCTCGTGCCAAAGGGATGACTTACTCTTGTTGAACAGCCGAAGGTTGGTGAGGGAAGAGGTGTCCTCGATCCATTCCTGATATTCGTCGTCCGACAGGCCACATACATAGAGGAACATGGTGCTACGCTGGTCGTGCACCCGAGTACAACTCACGAATATGACGTCTCCCCCTTCTTAGAATAACGTACACTATGATTCTGGGTATAACGAGTATAAGGAGGTAGTATAGGACAAATAATATATCGCTATCACTCATGTACTAGCTAACCCCTTACAACCGTTTACAGCTCCTCATTTTCTATTCTAACCTTGCAATAGTAGATTATAGAGCCATCCGGTGTGGACACACACTCTCCAAGTGGTCTGGGCTGGGTGGGCTGTTTGTCCCAATACACCAGATTGCCAGAGCACGACACTCCCTCTGATAGTATCTTTGTGCTAACAAGCGATTGGGGGGAATCACATACTTTGAATAGCATCTCGACGACCTGATATCTCGCAATGACGCCCCTCTTCAGTTCAACATCGTCGAGAGGCATGTCGGTGCAATCCATTTCATTCTTAGAGTACTATATTGAATTTGAATTCCGGAATGGGAATGAGTACTAAATCTTGAAATGGAAACAAGTAGCCACGGGCACTTACAGTAGAGTAAGTCGTGCCCGACACAAGCACGTCTGCCTTGGTCGAGTGGGCGTCGATGAAGCTGTAGGAAGCATCTCCGATAACCACGCCCTGGGGCGTGAGATGGACACAGCGCAATGGTCTGACAGGCCCCGGTGGGCACACTCGGGCCCCTGATATGGCAGAGGTGGCATGCACTACCTCCGATATGGTCGCATAGGGCTTGTCGGCACCTTCGCTGTAGACGTCAAAATGAGATCGAGCAAGCCACGATTCAGTGTCTCTTGATCTATCTGTTACCTTCTTTCCGATCACACGAACACCTGATATCAAATACACAAAACATACATTATAAATTAATAGGATTAATGGATACAGACAACTGCCAATTCAGCACAAGTACCATGATCAGGCACTTGGGTGTCCTCCCCAATGGCAACTCCTCCGGTTTCGAGATTGACCCTAAGTATTTGCAGGCCCTCGGGTGTCTCCACAACCATGACCTTGCCGTTTCGAACAGTTTTAAAGACATTGGAGCCAATCTGAATGCCCCCCAACACACGAAGGGCTCCCGAGACGCTGTTATCGAGCTCTTCACAGGCACTCGGGGATAGACCAACACACACCCTGGTCAAGCCCTCTTTAAGAGAGGCAACCTGCTTGCGTTCGTCCAAGTCCCACACATACGAAGATGAAACCTGCACTTGGTCCTCTGTCAGTTCCCTTGGTATGAACGGGTCGTGTGAGGGATTGATATAAATAGTATCGAAGCCGTAAGTACAATAAAGCATATACAAGATACAAGGCTCACTTGGTGGCCTGGAAGCCGGATACGACAAAGAGCGACAGTGCCACAACGGACAGGAGAAGAGACAAATACGTGATTTTCTCGAGGGCATCGGTGTTCGCCTCCTCCCGATTGCGATCTCGGGCTTCATTTCCGGTCATCGCGGCCAGTCTATTGATTGCAGTTTGGGATCATTTATATGACCATGACACTACTTTATCGTGTGGCGGCCCTCGTGGCCATGGTCCAGTCGATGGAGACGGATGTATCGGTCTTTAGATGCGATCACATCCCACAATGCAAGAACCACTACGAGCAATACTCGTGCTCCTTGCGCGAAGAGACTGACAAGTGCACAGCGTCACAAGCGGCCCTCCCAGAACGGACTCCCAAGGGAACATGTGTCCGCATGTGCCACTTGAACACCAAGTGTCACTCGTACGTCTGGTCACCCAAAGATTCCATCTGTCGACAATGCAGCTCGAACCAAATACCAGTAAATCTCACATGGGTCTCCAAGTTTCCAATACATAAACTTGCAAAAAATCTCAATAAACACTCGACCCGCAAACTGGGCTATGGGGTGCACTCGGGTTATCTGAGGTCCATGAGCATCCAAAGTATAGACTATGTAGAAAAGGGTTACATAGATCCAAAGCCCTCTCGGTTTTCAATATACTCTGCCCTCATCCCCGCAAGCGCAGAAAGCATAGTCTGGTCCTTCGAAGGGCACTTCTGCGTTCTAACGCCCTTACTTAAGCGTCTCGACGAAAGGCAAGCCCGTACATCCAATTTCTTGGATTTCTTTCTAAACGGCTAATAATCACCCGATTTTTCTTTCACAGACTGTACTCCAGACAACCAATATGGAACCGGACATCGAGAAGAGCGGGGGCGTGGGTGCTGGCAGTGGCGCTTCTGATGATGGCGTTTATGTTCCAAAGACGACCCTATCAGTGCCTTCTCCTCTTCACAAGGAACAAGGGAGAGCAGATCTAAAGACAGGCCCTCACACGGAGCCTCAAAGAGAGCAAGGAAGAGCAGATATAAATGCAGAAGCAGACACACTCAAACCAGTGCCTTCTCCCCTTCGTGAAGAGCCTCACGGAGAAGCAGACACACTCAAATCAGTGCCTTCTCCTCTTTATGAAGAGCCTCAAGGAGAGCAAGGAAGAGCAGATCTAAATGCAGAAGCAGGCGAACCCGGAACCAGTGCCGATACGAACAAGAGACTCGATAATATGATCAAAATGGCAGAAGAGATAAATGGCATGATGGCCGATAACGATAAAACGAAATGGGGCAATGGTGCAAACAGTAAAGGTACACTCGACTCTATCAAGAAGGACTTGGAAGCAAGTGTGGCCGCCTTGAAGAAAGAGCACTCAGCCTCAGCCTTACGACCCAGACCAAAAACCACACCAAAGGCCGCCCTCACCAATAAGGAAAGGAAGATAGTGTTACTCTTTTTCAGGATGTTATTTACTCTTCAGTTTGCCTCTATGCTTTACTTTTTTCTTTTTATCCAGGTTGAGCGCACCCTCGCTCCCAGCGACTTCCCCAAACGGGCACTCGTGCTCGTTATATTTTCTTTTATGTTCCCGCCCATCATTCCCGACCTCGTGCTCCTCTGCTTGGAACCATCCGATGAGATATGGAAAAAGCCCATCGAGGAGATCTGGGTGCAATGCGGGCTGGAGACAAAAAAAAACAAATAGAAATGAGTAAATCGGTAAATCACTAAATCAGAAAATCCCGATTGTAAGAGACAATAAACAGCAGAATGCACATGCACACACTTGCCTTCCCGTACGACTCGTCCAGTATGGATATCCTGAACAGAAAGAAGTCCCGTGGGTGACACCAGTACGTCTCTCGTTCGACCTCGTAGTAGATAATCCGAGCATCTGGAGGCCGCTTGGCCTTGTTGTTCTTGTAGAGACGGCCCCCAGTCCGTATGAGAAGCTCAACGAGCTTGCCCATGTCGCTCTCCGATGAAATGTTCAATTCGGAGTCCCTTGCTATATTGAACACAAAGGCCCGATAAGCAGAGGGGCAGTCAAAAAAGCCTATAAGCCTCATTTGAACCCGCCTAACAAGAGTGTTCTGGGAAAGTGTGTGTTGGTTTGGGTATATGGAAATCAGTCTACTGGCATTAACGATAGTGGCAGGCGTCCTTATCCTCTCGTTCTGCCTGTTACAGTTCTTCGAGTGCTTTCGCTGTGTCTGCTGGCCGGTTTGCTGTACTTACAATACTGTCAAGTGTGGTTGCAAAAACGGCTACAATCGTGTTACAGGTCAGAAACAATCCCGATATTCGCAGTCTGAAATTTAGGCTTACCGTCATCAAAAGGGCACGATGTTTGGTAATTGGGCGATAGGGGCGGGCTTTGTATCGTTTGTCCTGGTCTCGGTTGCACTGGTAAAGGTCGATCCAAGCGGATTTTTCGACTTGAAGCGCGACTTGAGCGATGTGCAGAACGTGATAATCTGGAAGGATCGGATGGCTGCCCTACTTGCAGCTTCTTATGTTGTAATGGGAGTCTCCGGGACGGCACCGGCCCATCTATCATTTTTATTGGTTTGTACGTCCCTGACTGTTCTTTTCGGCGCCTTGCGCGCTCAAATATGCTCTGTGGCTTTCTTGATTGCAATGACTGCACATCACGCTTTTTCATACCGACAGCACTACTTGGCTCACAGTGTGGTGTTCTGCTCGATAGCCGTGCTCTTTTTGATAGCGGCGGCAGTGCTAGTGAAGAGGAGTATGAATAAGGACGATACAAAGGAAAGGTAAATCTTATGTACACTAGGAAGTAAAAGTTATTAAGTAGTCTCATCTAGTGCTGGGTATCTCAGATTTCAGATCAACCTCACAAAGGATATCTTCTGTTCCAAACCCATATCGCCGTATATACTGACTTCCCCGTTTATCATATGCCCCTTCCTCCAAGTCCCCTCTTCTTTCTTTGTGATTTTACCTTCGCTGTAGTAGTAGAACGTGCCGTATCCTTCGCAAAGGTCCCGACAGAAGTAACCTTTGCAGTATGATCCGTCATTGAAATATTTGACACCATAGCCTTGGGCCTTTCCGTATTTCATCGCACCCTGATACACATCCCCATTGCTGAACTTGTATTCGCACCATCCAGCCGCTTTACCATTATCAAAGCGACCGCGACATATGTCACCACTGGAGTAGACCCATTCCCCTTCCCCTTGTGGTCTGTCTCTCTTCCAATCCCAATGACCCACATACGACTCTCCACTATCATCAGACATGCTCACTCGAGCACTGCCTTGCCTGATCGAGACCTCATCCTAATTGAGAGGTATTAGAGGAGGAACAAAGGGTAGTGAAATCGTACAAGACTTTACTTTGCCCAAAGATGAATTGTCTTCCATGACTTCTGTGTGTACAGCTGTGTTGCCGGTACTTTATGAATAAGGACGACACAGAGGAAAGGTAAATCCCTCTTTGCGCTAGAAATTAAAAGTTATTAAATCGTCTCGTCGGCATCAACCTGGCACTCTCTTATCGTTATATACAATATGATACACTATAACATAACATACGAGACGATGAGTGTTACAGACACAGGAGAGGCGATAATAGGGGCCGTGTTCATTGGTGCCTATGCCAACAAAGAGAACAGAGTGCTTATAACAGTACCACACCATGCCTGTCTGCCACAAACCGACTTGCGCGAGGATCTCGCATGTGACCACTACTCACTAAAAAGAGCCAAAGAGCTAAGAGAAAAGCTAGCAAGCAAGGGCTTTGAAGTGGATATCATAACGTGTGATCTCGTACGAAAAACAGACTCGAATCTGGAAGACGATATGCGTAGGCACGATTGCAATCGCATAAATCGCGACCCGACCAACGATAGTGTGCAACGCACGAATCGGGCCATTAAAGAGGGAGGTTACGCCCTTTTGCTGGACGTCCACACCTTTTTCGATTTAGAAAGAGCTCCATACATATTGCAACGCATTGACAACCCCTTTATCTCAAGGGACAGCAAGGGGTTCGAGTTTCTTAACGTTGGAGACGAGTATGCAGACCTCCATGACCGGACCAAGCTAACGACCCCAATGACAATGGATACTGTTAAGGTGGTAGACGCGACCGAAAAAAACTACAACCTGAAACTGGCCAAAGAGTGGAAATTGCCAGCCGTTCTCATAGAGTTCCATGGGACCGATGATGAAAACGACCACACACTCATGGATACTTTAATACAGTACATAGTAGCCAACATACACAGTAGCTAGTAGTAAATATGTGTATGTACTGTAAATAAGCAAATCAAATGGCTTCTGCGTCTGTGTCTAGATAGAGCATAGAGTCGTCATCCGAGGATCCGTAATCCACAATTTCCTCGTGCCGGATGTACCTATCATAGGTTTGGTTTCTGTGTCGGGCTGCAAGGGCCTTTGCCACACAGCCACATCCTATTGTCGCAACAAACCAAGCACCACACCAGATTGCCGGATGGAACATGCTATAGTATTACCCAATACACTTTATATATGTAAACAAATACGGTTAAATAAAGTCCGAGAGTGGACCCATACAGGAGGAAGGGTGTATAATCAAAAGCCCCTAACAGGTTTAGGCGCGTGCACATAGGAATATCTGGTACAACGGAATGGCAACGCGCGACCTTCCTGAATTCGACGATCTTGAACTAGTGAGCAAGCAGAGACACTCTGCAACCTACTTGGCCTTTTCTGCATTTCACTTTCAGGACACTTGGAATACACTTAAGGAGTTTGGGGCGACTACGTGCAATATAAACCCGGGTTTGTACACTCTTTAACGCCCTCCATTCCCTCTCCGGTCCTTCCACCATCTTTTTTTTCTAATCCGAATCCAACTCCTCTACACCCTTCATTCCTTATTACCTCCCCCTACCGTCCATCTCCTTTCCTTTCCCTCTCTAACCTGAATCCAATAAAGATACCGAAAACGACGCACTTGAGCTTGAGGTGTTTTTCGAGAAGAGCGATACAGGAAGTTCGGATACATACGCTAGACAATACGCCACTTGGCAATACATCACGGCAACGCTCTGTGCTACTGGCATCACTGCTTGTGCTCTCTTATAACTGCAATGGCCTCTGATCTGTCCGCACAGGCTTGGAAGGAACTCTCTCGGGAACAGACACCCGAGAACCTCAAGGTCGACAAGGACGGTAGACGGGCTTGGGGTTACAAGAGATTCAAGCTCTCGCATCTCATGGCCTTTGCCAATAAGAACAAGTGCACAGTGACGGTTCACTCGCCCTACGTTTACATGGAAAGGAAGAAAGAGGCAGAGCTGCCTACGACATTGGATAGTGCCAAGAGTGTGGCACACGATCTCATAGAGGACAATATGGACGAGGAAGTAGATGACGAATGGAAGATTGCCGCCTTCGACAGGAAACCCGACAACCCCGTAATAAGCTCTTCTGTCGTGAACTCCCTGAGGCGCACATGTGGCGATAAAGTAGGATTTCATACCCATTCTTGCCTACCTTCTCATTTGCACACTCCTAACACAAACTATGATAATCACCCTGAATACCACCAAAAAATTGTCAGAGAGCCAAACAGGCCGTCGAGATCATATCCATCCTGTCCTACATACCGAAGCAACACATTACATTCAGGTGAAGGCAGTCGTCTCTTATACTTCTCGATTTCGAAATATAACTTTCATTTCCTCAAAATCCATATTGCATCATTTACTCAAAATTCATTTCCTCACACCCTTTCATTTTTCAGAAGCACAGCCCCACACGGAAGCAGATGCACGATGGCCCTCCTGTTCAAGATCATGTCTACACCCATATTACACAACGCTCTGGAGAGCATACACATGTGTGGCTTTGTCAAGGACGCTACTATTATATTTATGGGAAAGCTTACCGTACTTAAGGTCATACTCCAAAAATAATCTGATTAGTACTCATAAAAGTTAATCATTGACGGTTTCGCCCATGGTAGGTTAACAGGCTGACAGAGCGTCGATCTAATGATTGCCTCCCGCTTCTTTGATATAAGATAGTCCATCACTTCGCGCTTCCCAGCCAGTCGTGCCAGATCAAAGGCGGTCAGGTTCGACCGATTCCGTATCGAAGTCCTCGCCCCAAGCTTCTCGCACAGCCACACCACAACCTCTAGAAGACCCCTCTCGGCTGCTATATGGAGAGGAGTGTTGCCCTCCGAGTCATGCGAATTCGGATTCAGCATCTTGTCCTTATTTAAGACATACATATCAAGTCTTATATTAATCCTTATATAGCCTGCAATACTTAACGTACCCCTATAAGTACCAGAATACGGGCCTATTTATGTACTTAAAATAGCATTAATACCTTTTACATTAGCTTATATATACTAAAGACGGCTTACAATACCTAAAACGATGGTACTGTCTTCCTTTGCTCTCTTTGGCGGTACTCTACAGGTCCCTTCTTGGAATCCTGCCATCCAAAATAATCACACCTACAAAGTGTCTTGTCTCCTTACTCTAGCACTAAGCGCACTCGTCTTGTGGAATGAAGAGTGTCTCACAGCGTCCGCAAAGGGATTCCCTTGGAAGGCCGTGGCCACAAGTCTTGCCCTACAGGCCCTCTTCTCTTACAAGGGTGAGTCGTCTAACACTTCTCTGTACCCTAACTCACACACTAAGACACACGACGCAATTCAGGTGACGTCACTACTTGGGGCAAAAGTTCCATCTGGAAGGCCTTGGACGTGTGGCTAGCTATCCTCAACTGCACCCTCTACGGTCTCTTTGCGCTCTTTCCCCTTTTCGGACTCGCAAACTGGCCTCTCAGTGTCTGCACCATCCAATTCATCACTTTCACACTGGCCATCTACTGCAAGTCCCAAAGCCTTCGGGCACTCAAAGACCACAACCTAAGGGACTTTATACATCACCACTCTCTATGGCACTGGATCATATGGTTAGGGGGGACTTTAAATATTTTGCTTATTTGTAATTTTGGGTTAGAATAAGAGAGAATTAATAGGGCCTGCATTCTCCTGTTCTATTCTGGGTTCAATCCCTGCCTCTACCTCTTTGACCCCTGTCTTTGCCTCACGGAACCTTTCTTTGAAAATAATAAGAAATCCAAGTAGCTGTCCAAAGAGGCCGGCCAGAAATACGAAGAGGTCCATAAAGGATAGGTATAGCTGCAACACTGCTGATATGTAGAGCCAAGTGGTGTGGCATGCACCAACCAGCAGGATGGTCAAATATTCGTTGTCGTAGTAGCTAAAATACAAGTCCCTTTCGTCCTTACTGAAGAAATCATTCCATATCCCATTATTAAAGCCCTCTTCCACCCTTTTGTAGTACGTGCGTACTGTAGTTGGCTACAATGAGACGAGTATTAATAAAGAGAAAGAGTATAATACTTACGCAGTCCCAGTAAAAAATTGATGACTATGAGCACCCCATACTCGTTTATGCTGTCCACTGTGGACTCGAAGAAGGTCACATGGCCCTCTGCGTAGAACTTGTAAAACTCCTCTCCCATTTGGTCAGTAGCTACAAGTGCGATAAAGGCTCCCACGCCCATGACTGCAAACCATATTGGGAGGGTGTGGACTTGCTTGGTTACTCCGACCCCAATCTTGTTCGATTTATTCTCTATTACCCCTAATTTAGTGTCCCCCTTGATTCCCTTAACCGCCTCTTCTAATAATGGCCATATTGCCATGCTGGCCCTAATACGTTATTCAACAGGCCAAGCCTTTCGATCTTGATGTCAATGCTCTCTTCTTTTTTTGCAGTGCAGTCCGACACTGGTATACAAGCGGAATCCGTACCAACCCTTCCTATCCTTCCAATCTTAAGGAGATGCGGAGAGATGGGTGCGCATTTAGCCAGTCTGCACAAGGCCACGACCCTTACGAAAGAGGCCTGAACCGTACCGCTTTTGACAACACCGTCGATGGCCGTACGTCTGACTATTCTATTGATGATGGACCTTTTTGCTTTATAGCCGTCACCCCTGAGAGAGCTTTGGCACACAGGGAGGTGGATGGGTGAGTATATCATGTAAGAGAATGATGAAAATGAAGAAAATGATGAAAAGAACGAAAATTACCGAGAAGCCCTTTTCAAGGCGCGCCGGGTGTTCACGGCCCAACGGATAGCAGTGTTGTTAGATAGGATGGATTTCGTAGCTATGATCTTTGCAAGCCTCATCTTTTCGTGCCGACAACCGAGTGGCCTGATGGACCTCTTTGCTATTCTCAAGATGTCCCTCAGGGCATCCTTTGCAAAGATGCAATTTCGTAGATAGTCTTCGGTACACTCCGGATCGAGATTTGGGAGGTAGGGTATACTGATCCTCTGTGTGAGTGTGAGTGGAGTGGGCTGAGTGTGAGGTCACATCACTACAACACAATCTCGCCACGAAGCAGCCTCACCTCACGCGTCACCCTGGCCACGGCCTCGAAATCGATGCTTTTGGTATTATCGTTGAGAAAGAAAACACCCTTGTGGTCAAAGTTGGATGTCATGCTCAGAGGAACCGTGTGGTTGTCGTAGATTCCCCACAGGCTTGCAAGTCGGTTCTTTAGAGGCTTGAGATGGGCAGAGTGTGAGTCCCTCAGTGGCCAGAGCTTCTCGTAAAGGATCGTGGAGATGGCTGTACAGTCGGAGGGTGTGTGGCCGGGCCACAGGGATGCCAGTTTTCGTATGCTCTGGCCGAGGGCATTGTATTTCAGCGGGTCGCCCTTTCTTGTAATGAAGTACGTCAGAACGGCCTGTTGTTTCTTGGACACGACAACACAGGCATCAAACTCGGCATTGAGGGATGGAATACATTCTGTTGTGACAACATCTCCGGGTGCACACACAATCTTGTGGGTAGAGAAGAGCGTTAGGCGAGCGTATACGAGTTGATCGTCGGTTCATAGAAGCGCACCTTTCTACCGTCGAGTCGCTCGCCATTCGTCATGGTCATGACACACACGCATCTCATCAGGGCTGCGTGATAGTGGTTCATGACAGCCTGTGTAAACACATTTCCATAGAGCCGTTTAAGGTCATGCTTGTCCCAAGACACATCCGGCTCCTCCATTGCGGACCTCATGTGCGTGTTCTTGCGTGTGAGGGGGCCCGTGACTTGCTTTGTTAACACCGACTTCCACTTGTTCTTCTTGATAAAGTCGGCGTCCTTCGGTATTCTCGTGTAGCTCTGCAAATGGTTGAAGTTAGGAATTGTCGTGTAACTGCAGTATTAGCGTACTCACCTTATGAAGGCTTTCACAGAACCAGCTCTTCGTGGATAACAGCCTTGGGCCCGATGTCAGCGTTTGGTCGGCCGCCTCGAGAATGTTATCAGTGTCATACAGCTCTGCAAGATGTGGTAGCACGGCTTTCAGGGTGTCTCTGAGAAAGGCGTCTGGAATAAAGTCTGGACTGGAACAAAACGAGTCGTCAACCGCAAGGGTTGCTCTGCTTAGCTTTTTAGACATGATTTTAAACGGATTCGTAGACTATCGCAAATGTAAAGGAGATAAATAACACCCCGATAGGCCAGAGCTTAATGGCCCTATCCACAAGACTGTCCTGATCCTCTCTAAGGGTTTCTATGTTAAGTATGAAGGGAGGAGTGTCCCGACAGGAATGCACTCTGTACGTCTCGTTAACCCTCGAATCGCAGAAATTGAGGGCGTGTACGGCTAAGTATTTATTGTAGGATATTGCGGAATGTACCGGCAAACTCCTATATGAGTGCTCGAATATCTGATTCCCTTCCTTTGTTAGGTAGCGGACAGAACTCTTCAAGAGCGCAAATTCAAAGGCGATATCCTTCCTAACGTCCACTCCGGAGGGTATGGAGACTACCGCACAGTACGTGTGCTGTTTGGAGCGCCTTTGTACTATTTTGTCAGTACTGGGTGCTGGTTCTGTACATATGAAAAATTTGGGCTGAGAAAAATTGTGGTTTATACTGAACAGCTATAGTACCAAATGTTGGTACTTACTTACCCTGGAAAACCCAGTGCCAACATCCACAATCCTCGGTACTTACGGTACAGTATGAATCAGTATCATGGTAGGATACAAGACCCTCGTCGCAGTTCTCCAATACTCCCACCCGACACACCCCAAACTCTATATCCTCGTCAACGCCGGCCCTCAGCCTAAGTCTGGACCCCCACAAAACAGGAAACGTCCTCCCCTTGAGCACAACAAGTGCCGTCCCCTCTGGGCCCGTCATTGCGCTTGATACACATGGGACGAGTGCAAGCAGTACGAGGATACGCAGCATCCCTGTCCCTAGCGAGAACACCGGTTAATAGGAGTTCACACCGACGTTTATATATAAATCGCGCACAGATGTTTTGTAGAAAGTATGGATTCCGTAAAGATGAATAGAGCCATTGCCAACATCCAGGCCCGAGTAAAGAGGTTGGAAGACAGCCTGACCAAGACAGATGATCTGGGTAAATTATCACTCTCTTCCCTTTCTCTCGCTAGGGAAGACGTAGACCTGAGTGCAAACAACCTGCCAGACGGGTGCATCGAATCAAGCCCTATTCTGGGTGCACTCTACGGATCCGAAGACAAGGCCCTCACAAAATTCTGCATTGGCACATGGCCCGACGCTAGCCAAGTCGAGCGTTCAGTGGCCATACACGGCGGGACACGCACCCTCGAAGGCGGACCCAACGAGCACTCTCGTATGGTGCTGATACCCAAGTGCGCCCTCCCCCGAAATCAATATCGTATCCCAACCCAAAACCCATTCCAATTATTTCTCAAAATCAAAATTGAACACCACCCCGATTTTCCCAATCATTCCTCCAATCCGGAATCTAACTGCCATTCCCCCGAAATCAATATCGCACCATTCAACCCCAACGCAGACTCGTCCATCAGGGAATCCCATTCTCTCACGTCCAAGTCGACGAAGAACAGTACCCAGACATCACAAAGGTAAACGAGCTCATCGACAAGTCCGCCTCACACATTGTCATCTATACTCCCGGGGAGTCCAACTTCAAGGAACGCATCCTACAGGCCTATCTTGCCGGTGTGGGCAACAGAAACATCCATCTCGTCACTCACGGGGAAAGCGTGCTCTCTACCGAACACAGCAACCCTATTCATAATATCATCGGACCAGACGCCTCCTACTCCCTCAGAGAAAGATCACTCGAGGCCGATAACATCCTCAACCACTTTGCAAGCGGCAATAGAAAAACCGAATCGCCAGCCTTTGATGGCGAGAGCGGGTTCTTGAACTCTGTGCTCACCAGAGACCCGGATTCACTCAAATACGCACTCCTGCCCCAAACCGTCAAACACAGAAGAGACGTGTGGAAGGCATTTACATCCAACCCGGAGCTCTATCCTCCAAAGACAGACATTGGGAACCTAGTAGCAGCCGCCTACATTGGGGGCATGGTCTCTCCCCCTTACTCCTCCAAGTAAGTACACCCAATGAACGCCTTATTCCAGCCTCCCTTTAACCCGCATGCTCTAGGTACTCGGCCGTCCAAAGAGATACAATTGATCAATCCCCAGAATGGCTCGGGAGAGTCAAGATGTTCTCTGCCATTGCCCCTTCCAAACTCGCAGACGAAGACACGGATCAAGCCGAAAACGTCTCAAGAAGAGCTCTAGAATACTTTGCTACTTTATTGCATAAAAAGGTTTAAATGATCATTAATTTGCCTTGCCTTCGTCCCATATTTGGTAAACAACCTTGCCTTGGGCATCCCTAAACATAAAATCCCCGTGCTTCTTTCCGTTTTTCCATGTGCCTCTTAATACACTACCATCGACAAATTTTCTCTGCCCCATACCATGCATCATGCCATTCTTGTACTCACCGGTGAAGACATCGCCATTGGCATATTTGAGCTTTCCCTGGCCGTTTCTCATGCCGTCCTTGTACTTGCCGGTGAAGACAGAGCCACTGACAAACATAAGCTCTGCCTGACCGTGTCTCTTGCCGTTCTTGAACCCGCCCTTATAGACTCGCCCATTTTTATCCTTGAGCACACCATAACCGTGCTTCTTGTCATTCTTGAAATCGCCAATGTAGACAGAGCCATTGGCATACTTCATCGTTCCTTGGCCATGAAATTTTTTGTTTTTGAATTCACCTTCGTAGACACCACCATCGTTAAACGTGTATGTTCCATCGCCATGCCTTCTATCTTCTTTCCAATCTCCTTTGTAGACATCACCATCGGAATATTTCATCTCCCCTCGACCTTCCCTCTTGTTGTTCTTTATACCGCCAGTGTAATGGCCATTTGGATATGTCCTTTTCCTTGGCACATTATCATCATCATCGCTATCAGAGCTATCAACAACGATGGCATCGTTGGCTGCTCCATCACCAACACCACCACTGTTCCAAGCGTGCCAGCCTGGGGGCAAAAGATATGCATTATCTCGTTTATCTTGTTCACTAGGATGATTAGTTATCTCCACATCTTCCCCTTCTCCTTTGTACGGATGATATGACTCTCCGTATTTCCTATCTTTACTGCTGGGCGGCCCAATACACATGGCCCCCAACGCGCACAGCCTCTCAAAGTCGTCATTCGAGATGGACATGATTGGACTTAGGTTATACTATCATACATCATGCACTGTACGTATATACACTAATGAGAATGTGCGAATTTGGTAACGTTCACATCACATATTAGCTTTAATACCATAAAATGCGTATCTAATCTCGAAGACCTAAGACGGATTAAAGGTGTCTATTGGGTGCGATCCGGTTGCCTTTGTTCCGATTCGGGAAATCCAAGTTCAGAATATTGTAAATCGGAAATATAAATGACGTTCATTCTCATTGAACCGAACTTGGGTGTTTACTCTTGGAAAACTGTTCCATAATGGACGCACCCCTGTTCACATTCGAATCGACTTGTTCTATCTTTTTCTCATCTTCCTTTTCTGGCTCTGATTCTTTATTTTCCTTTTCTGTTTTTTCCCCTCTCTTCTAGACTCGAGCTCATCTTCACTTCACCGATTTACTAATAAGACAATAATATATTTATACTCAATAATTCAAACCCTTTATAACGACTGCGCTATCTTGGCCCGTCTTAGCACCCTGTTCTAGTCTATTTAGTCTCCTCAATACATCCATTGCATCAAACTGTACTTGCTGTCTCTCCTCCGAACCCCCCTTCGCCTTTCCAGAGTTGACGGCAAAGTATCCAAAGAGGAAAGCGTAAAGGGGCAAGAAGTAGAAGAATCTGGGCACAGTGTACATGTCAGTGTACATCCGGAGCACCCACTGCCCAATGGCCGATCCGTATAACGTCCATATCTTTACAGGCGAGTGTTAGATGTTTGACACATGCAAGAATACCAACCAACTCACAATTGTTTCGAGCCCCAGCATGGTCTGGGCCAGTGTCTGGACCCACATGTCCCAGTTGGAGTCCGAGCCAATCTTCTTTCGAAGCTTTAGCAATTCGTGAAAGAGCACTTGTACCACAAGCATACCCAGCGAGATGGCTATGATGAGCCAGAATCTTTGATTGGAATAAGTGTGAGCATTGAGCATTTGGGAACCAATCAAAAGGAGACTCACGAGTGCGCACTCGATTTGGTCTGCAAGGCCTCTGAGGACACCTGGCTCGCCACACCAATGGCCACCAACCCACCCAAACGCTGAACACGGTCCGCATCCATTTCTCTATACTCTTATTTCTTCGCATATATAGACGTTAATCCTTCACTCTTAAACCGCCTCACTGAAATGTGATGCCAAGACAATGCCTCCCCACTTGCAGATCAAACGGGACGATGATAAATGGGTGCGCTTCTACCCTCTCAACAATAAGGATGCTCTTGTAAACATCAAAGATATGGACGACCTCCCCGAGTACACCTACGGCAAATACGTCTACGGCGCAGTCGGGAACGGCATCGCTTGGGCTTACGTACACGCCGAAAGGGATAGGATTAGGGTTTTAATTGGTTAACTTTGATCCCTACTTACGCTTACCTGTACCAATAATAACGTCCTTTTTTTTTAATGTACCCGTACTCACGCGCTCGCGTATGCATTTCAACTGAGCCCCTTGTTTTATTCTCCTCCTCAGTAACGTTCGAAATACCGTCTTCTCTATTTAGAAGTTTCTTCATTTCATTCAAATAAATTTTTTCATTTTCTTGCCAATTTTTCGGGGACTCCTCTTTTTTCTTCTCATATTCCTGTAAGATAAATTCGGCTTCATAGCCGTGTTCAGAATCTGTTAAGGCGAGTTCACGAATACGCTCGATTATTTCATCCTCGTTCTCTTTAACCTCGTTCAACCTGCGTTCGTGATCCCCCCCACCCCCAATACACTGAGCCCCTCGTGCGCAGAGCCGATCAAAGTCGCTCTGGGCCTCTGCCATTGTGAGTTGATGGTCGTGATAGTATAGATGATGTGTACATGATTAGGATATAGTGATGTTTGTTTATTGGAATGTACTAATACACTAGAACATAACTGTGTTACTATTTAAAACATAAGGTTATCTTCCTCTTCCTCATCACGAACGGTATTCCGCAAAGGGATCTTCACGATATCGTCATAACCCTCTATTTGTCTTATGATATCACTGCTATCTCCAAAAGTCTGCAAAATGCTAATAACAGCGTCTGCTCTGTCGGCGTAGTTTTCGCTGTAATCAACACTACGATACGCGGTAGCCGCTTCACCAGATAAATTTTTTTTATCCTTCACATAACCTCTTGATATGTTTACCAATACCTGCTCAAGTGTCCCATACAGTTCATCTGCGTCTACAAAGGCTTGTGTTACTAATTGGTATTGTTCCAAATATTCAATACCTTTTTTCTGTGATAGTTCCTCTTCGCACTGTTCACATAACGCTCCTATTCGGGTATCCAATCTATTGGTGTTAAATTTTGTTATGTCTTTTTTAGAATAAACACGTTCATATTCGTCTTCTGGCGTTAGAGCCCGACGACATCTGATACAATTTCTATACCGTTGACCTTCTGGAAATTCATTGAGTTCTACATCTAGTTCACTTTGTGCATGGATTTCGTCTTCGGTTAATTCAGAAATTTGTTTTGACGACGCCCCCCTTCTTGGTCTACCAGACGATGATTTTGAGGTCGAAGATTGTGATGAACTTGAGGGCCCCGGTGAATTCCATTCCGGGGGCACATTATCATACTTAAACGTGAGCTCATTCCCTTCTGGGACATAATCTATTACTTCCCAACGGATTAGTTTTTGTTTGCGATCATATATAACCTTTGTATTGGGATTGTCGGAGTGATTCATCTTATACCAATACGGAGGTTCATTTTGATCCGTAAAACTCTCGTCATAATGGACCTTATTT
>Ga0209634_1000424_pt1 | contig 33148 bp, 44 predicted proteins | sample LinPmetageLP40_FD_184043 | JGI IMG/M metagenome (GOLD analysis project Ga0209634, IMG submission 184043) | Marine viral communities from the Pacific Ocean - LP-40 (SPAdes) (version 2) | ecosystem: Environmental > Aquatic > Marine > Oceanic | place: Pacific Ocean | collected 2010-08-26 | reverse complement strand
GCAAAACTTCTAAACGGATTCGGTACCCCCACTACATATATAGTTATAACTTATTATAATGTAAAGCAAAAAGATTTAAATCTTTTGGATAAGTTCCCGCATGGTATGAACAACTCAGCTGCCCCGGCCGGCCGTCAATTGGTATAAGAGATAGATATAGAAAAGGGCGTAAGACCTAGTGTATTTCAACCATTCCCCAGCAGCTCCTGGCTGCAGCTGCGGGCATCAGGATTCATGCTTCATAAAAAAACCGCAGAAACCCTAGAGTATTTAACACTTGACAGAGGCGAAAACACGGTCCGGCCGGCCGGTAACTTAGTATAAGGAATAGAAAATAACTAAGGCGTGAAAGTCAGTGTATTTTGAAGATCCTTCTCGGTCCATGCATCAGGCAACATGGTACCTGAACCCTGGTTCAACAGTTCCAAACCCAAGGTGTGTAGTTCCCTAGACATATGTCCTGGGAATACAGCATATGATGCCTTCCTGGCACCTGGGTTGCTAATCTTTACAAATATAAAACTGACACCTCCATGCTTTGTATGAGCATAATGCCATGCAATTTGTTTTGGCGATATGATAACTTTTTGTAACTTATTACATTTTAATTCGATCCAAAATTGTATGCCTTGATTAGTGCTTAAATCTTTGAAAACTCCAAATAAATCAGGTACACCAGGTGATGCCCATGACTCTATTCTAGTCCAGTTAACATTGGGAGTCTTATTTTTAATTTCTTGCCAAAATTTCTTTTCAGGACGCACTACTAACTTCCTTTTTTGTTAATATTTTATGGCAATTTGAACACAAAATATCACACTTTTTTACCTCTTTGACTATGTTATCGAGCTGTACCCAACTGCTTTTTCTAATATTTGACACATTATTACACTTACTATTTCTATCACGATGATGAAATTCTAAAGCATAAGGACTCTCCTTGTAGCCACATTTTTGACAACCTTTACTTAATTTATAATTGTTTAAATAATTAGATACTTTGTCATACAGATTCTTTTTGTATAATTTCTTTTTAGCTAAATTCTTTTTAAAACTATTTGGCTCTCTCCAGTTCTCTTTAAAATATCCATCTCTTTTTAATCTTACTGTTATGTAACCATCAAATATATAACCATCTTCTCTAGCATCACCACAAACAAAAAAAATGTTAGTCTTGGGATTCAATCTCTTCATGAGGTACGTCTACAATTACTTCCGGAAATCTATTCCTTAGATCTTTGAGCCTATCTGCTACCTCGACCTTACTCATCTTATCAATTGACCCAGTCAATATCTCTTTACGATCTATGTATAATCCAGCAGCTCTTCCTCGTGAAACTTCTGCATTAACAGCTGCCGAGTAATTTTTTTCTGACTCTGCATTTTTACTTAACTCATCTAATCTCTTCATATGTCTTGTCATATTAGACATATACTTTTTGTGAATTTCTTCTCTTAATAAGGATATATAATTAGCAACTTTTGGAAACTCTTTAGCTGATTGCAATCTACTAGCATATATTCTAGCTGTCTTTTTTGGATAACCGGATAATATAGCACATTCAGTTGCACTTTTATCTCCATCATATCTGACTAAAAGCTCTGCAAACTTTCTTTGTTTCGAAGTTATTTTAATTTCAGTTAATTGACTCATTTTACAATGTATAGGATGTTTTTAACAGAAAACATATATAATGTCTCAAAAAATTCTTTTACGCTGGCTTTATAGGTTACACCAGTTACACCTTGGTTACACCATAGTGTAACCCATTTCTTAAGCTGGATAAGGGTTACAGAAGCGGTTACACCGGTTACACCATTTTCAACATTTTTTCTAAAATAATTTGTAAATATATTTCTATGCATTCTATACTAAAAAAATTTAGGATCTAACATTAACAATTCTTTAGGAATATACATATGACGTCTCATAGCATTAAATCCTTTACGAACCAGTTCCTGCCACACTTCTGACTTTACAATGACATCATTTTTGGGGTTGAGAAAATGCAATGTTACTCTGCCACATTTGTGACAATGTTTAACTTCCTTGATTGGACTGTTTGGCAGTGAATAAGAGGACATTGTCTCCCTCCAATTGTTTTAATTTATGTTTAATAACGTTTTTATCAAAAATATTGTACTTTGCAAGTAAAGCAAGCGCCCTGGCGCTCTTGTTTGTAGGGCGCAAGCCTTTGATTAGTCGATCTAATAATTTCTTTTGGACATCTGTTGTTGTATACACTTCATTATCCTTCCTGGAATTTCGGACTTCACCTACTTATCCAGGAAGTTATTATACAACAAATTTACATTTGTCGCAAGATTACCCTCCAAACTTGTAATTATCAGTTCTTTTACAAGGTTCGCAGAATCTCTGTAACACAGAAGATATATCAAATTTTTGATAACATAAATTACATCTACGTTGACCAATCTTCTCTGATGCAGGCATATATCTCTTTATCTGCCTGTGTTTAAATTTTGGTGTATGACCATTTTTAATCCTTATCCTATGTAATCTACCCGCAACCGAATTCTTACTTTTGTTCATTCGTATGGCAATATCTCTTACCCTTACACCTTTTTGATCCAATTCAATAAGTCTCGCATTATCTTCATCGCTCCACATGTTTTCCACGTCCATAAATCTCTCCTTTTTGTTATTTTGTTCACGAACCACACATCATCAACATCACTGTAGACATATGTAATCACTTTATCTTTCTTAATAGTGTTATAATATATAGTCAAAATGGTGGCTCCTCCCCTTTTTTAATATCTACAATAGGTTTACTCTGGATAAATTTTGTAGTTTTGGAAACATTCCGGATCAAGCAATGGTCCGTAATAGATCGACAAGGAATCTTCAACGCCCTCTGTCCACGTTTGGCGATAATACTTATCTTCCTTGAGTTCCCCTTGTGAGTTACAAACCTTACACTGCTCAATGGATTGTTCCGCCTCGAATCTAAGCTTATGATACCCATTACCCTTGCACTCGTGACATATTATTGCCATTTTTACCCTCCAATTTTTTTATCTCTTTTTCTACTAATTGTTCAATATATCCACCTACTGTCTGATAACTATGTTTTGCTAATTTTTTAATGTTATCATGCACCTTAGGTTTAATTGCTATCGTGGCATATCGTGATTTCATTACCTTCTCCATGTATCTTCTCCTTTAACATATGTTTTGCGATCAGTTGCCAACCAACCAATTACACCGTAATGTTGTGAATTGTAAATTTGTAACCAAATTAAAGTTGGTTCTTTTTTTCTAAAATAATTAAATATCTTCTTTATCATTCTTACCTCCTAATACTATATCACCTGCAATTGCAGCATAACCTGCCATATCAACAAAATGATCTTTCACTGCTTTTCTTGATTTAGTTCTACCAATCTTTAACAACACCATCATTATTGCTACTTCATCAGCAGTAATAGGCATGTTTAAATATGCACTCCATAAATCAGCTATGTTGTTATTATTGCTTACGCACTCACCATGAGTAAATTCACGAGACGCTACGGCCTCGTTAGCTTCTTCTAATATATCAGTTTTTACATCATCCGACATAATCATACCTCTTTCTCATTATTTTATGTAATCGTTCCCAATGCATACGATCAGAAACTTCTTTCCAACTTGTGCAATCTCTTTTTGCACGTTTACCTGCTTCGAAATAAGCAGCATAAATTCTTTCTTTTAATCTTCCTGAATAATAACTTTTACTTTTTGCAGGAGTTTTTATACGAGCCATTGATACCAACCACTCGAAACAATTTGCCAGGTTATAAATAAAATTACAACACTAGCCATGTAAGGTTTACCATACAAAAGTAATGTCATTAAAACTAACAAGTAACCAATATACAACATTACTTATCCTTATATCTATTCATTAAATTTTCATCGGTGCTATCATCAATGAAATAAGTGTAACCATTTAATTCCACCATAAGAGCATCTTTATCTGTTATGATAATAGTTATCTTACCAACTTTTATTTCTGTGCGTTCCATACAAACCTTTCTTTCTTTGTGAGTAGGGGGGTTCTTTGACTACCCCCAACCTTTTCCCGACAAGTCAAACTGTTCTAGCTTAACTAGTACTTCAGTACCAACTCTCACACCCTCAGTCATGCGACCATACCTTGCGAGAACCGTGCCTTACTACCTTGTTACAGTTGTTCAGCCATACTCCGAGAATGTTGCACCATCCTCATTTAAATACCTTATATAATATCTTATAACTTATTGCAACCATTCTTTTAAATCTTCACCTAAAATTGTTGATGCTAGATTTATCTTGGTTTTCAGGGCTTTTATGATGTTCTCATCAATAGTTTTTCTTGCAACAAGATCTATGTATGTTGCTTTTGATGTCTGACCAATCCTATGTATACGATCTTCAGACTGCATTCTAACTTCTAAATCATAACTGTTAGAATAATAAATAATAGTATGTGATACAGTTAAGTTCAAACCATAACCACCTGTTCTAGGATTAGCTACAAGATACTGGAGCTCGGAGTCGGGGGCCATGAAGCGTGATAAAATATCCTCTCTATCTTGCTGCTTGGTGTCTCCATAAAAACTCTCGGTACTTTGCGGTCCGTACTTTTTACGAAGAGCAGTAGTTAAATGTTTTATGTTATGTCTGTAGTTAGCCCAGATAATTACTTTACCATCTACCTCATCTAAAATATCTAATAACGTTTCCAGTCTAGGTATCTTACCTTTCGCATCATGTAAATCAACGAGCCTACCGTCATCGGTAGTCATAAATCCACAGGTAACTTGATGAAGTCTCATCAGCTGTGTCAATGCAGAAAACGTCGTCATCGAACCTTCTTTAAGTTCAGCAACAGCGTATTCTTTTAGTTGATGATAAGCATCTATTTGTTTTGCACTCAGCTCAACCTCTCGTGTCATGTAAATTTTATCCGGGAGATCAAGACATTCATCTTTGAGTACCCGGTAGGAAAATGTATCAATTAATTTTGTCAGCTCATCTAAATTTTTATAACTAACAATCATATTAAATTGGTGTGAGCCACTGATACGTCTTTTTACCATTACACAGTAACGGGACTTAAACGTCCAGAACGATGGTTGGTCGAGGAACGCCGGATCGAGAAACTCAGCTTGTGAATAAAGATCGAGGGGACTTTTAGTAACAGGAGATCCTGTAAGAATTCTACGGTACTGTGCCATCTTACTTAATTTAACAACAGACTTTGTTCTAGCAGCTGTTGGTGTCTTAATAGTTGTGGACTCATCGATAGCGAATAAAGATCGATGACCAAGTAAAAACTTTGTAGCAATGTCTTGGCCTTTCTTTGTACTGAAAGCTTCGATGTTCATCAGAAATATTGTCAAGCAATCTTTTTCTTCAAACAAGAAATTTAGTTCTTCCTTTTCTTTCTTTGTTGGATTAGGATTCCACACCACAATTTTATACATGACATGATCTGGCATATGTCTTTGTATTTGTTCATTCTTCCAGTTTGTATAGACGCCTTTAGGAGCAACAATCAGTGCCCCGTTTATAGATCCATTGTCATATAACATGGCAATGTTATCAATCAGCACCTTAGATTTACCGGTGCCCATCTCCATAAAATAAGCAAAGCTTTCCTTGTTCCAGGAGCATCCAAGCGCTTTCAATTGATGTTCGAAAGGCTTAGTTTTAAATTTATAATTTAAATCCATTATTTCTACATTCTTATTTATTTGAATTTCGTATCAGAATCAAATATAAAATAAGGTGTAAAAAGTTTCTCCTTTTTACAATAGGCAAATAAAGGAATGCGAGGGAGCCTAAAAACTCCCTCCGACTTTAGAAGGAGAGACGGAAAGAAATAATGACGGTTTTTATTATACAGAAAGTTCCTCGTAGAGATTATAGTTCTGCTAAAAAATATGGAGAGTTAAAAGGTGTAGTGCCTTATCATGAACAAATTGCATTATCACCAGGACCTGTTGTTTTTGCAGCTAATAAAATTTTAAAAAATTTTTGTAATGATGATTTCTTGCTATTGGTAGGTGACCCTAGTATAATAGGAGCGTGTTGTGCAATTGCCAGCCGATACAATAACGGACGATATAAAGTTCTGAAGTGGGACAGACAGTTAAGTAAGTACTTCCCGATAGAATTTAATATCTTAATATAAGGAGAAACGATGAACGAAATATTTGATTTAATCAATGAGAAAGATAATTTAAATAAAGTTAATGATGCAGACCTGAGTGAAATGGGTCAGCTATGTAAGCAACTTGTTGAAATGAAACAAGATGTAAAGAAAACTGATTTAGAATTAAAAGCTAAAAAAGAATCCTTACAAGAATTACAAAATAGAATAGCTAATGCACTAAAAGATAAAAATTTATATTCATTTAAATTAATGGATGGATCTACAGTGACATGGAAAGAAAAAATTCGTGCACATATTACACCTGAGAACATTGATAATGCATATACATTTATCAGGGACCAGGGTGCAGGGGACTTGATTAAAAATGAAGTCTCATTTAGTTTCGGAAGAGGACAAGACAACCAAGCGCAACAAGTCAAAGACATGTTTCGTAAGGAAGGATTAGAACCTTCAGAGAAAGAGGGTATTCAATGGAATACTCTAGATGCCTGGGTAAGAGAGTCATTACAAAAAGCTGCGGAAAAAGGTGAGTCTTTTCCCGAAGAAACTTTTGGTGTCTTTCGAACCAACGACGTAACAATAAAAACATAAAAGGAGTAACTTATGAATCAAACGTCAACTGCAAAAAAACCTAACAATGCACTTGCAGAAGTGTTTTCGTTAGCAGAAGCCAAACAAGGAGACGGTTTATCTAACGTCAGTACCAAAGATGTTATGATACCTCGTATCAAACTACTACAAAAAATGTCCCCGGAGTGTGATAATGCTTCACTTCCTGAAGCAAAAGCAGGACATATATTTAATTCTGCATCACAAAGCGTTTACGATGGACCTACTGGTATAAGAGTAGTGCCTTGTGAGTACATTCGAACATATGTTGAATGGGCTCCAGAGGGTTCAGGTAACAAAGCTCCTGTAAACATACATCCTGCTACCTCAAATGTTATGAGCTTAGCAAAAAAATCTCCTACTGATAATCGTTACTATTTAGATAATGGTAATTATGTAGAAGAGACAGCCAATCACATTGTTTTAGTCTTAGATGATAAAGACAATGTAGAGTCTCGTGGCATACTGACGATGAAATCGTCTCAGTTAAAAAAGTCTCGTCAATGGAATTACATGATGATGACTGCTACAATGGAAGGTGGTGGTAAAACCATAACACCTCCCTCTTATGCAATTGTGTATAAATTAAGTACACTGCAAGAAGAGACCAATGGTAAAAAATACTATGGGTGGACTGTAGCAAAAGAAGGTTTTGTTCCTACAAAAGAAATCTTTACGACGGGTGAAAGTTTTGCTTTAGCTTTCCGTCAAGGAGATGTGCTTGCTTCACCAGAGGGTGATGAACCTAAAAAACTGGAAGCAAGTTCTGGAAAGGAACATTTTTAGTCACCTGCCGGAAGGGTTAATCGGAGATACATTAGACTTCGTAAGGTAGTAAGAGTTCCGGTGGGTTTTCCTCCCAGAAACAGCTCTTCCTATCAAACTAATGCGGGGCAAGTTTTGTCACTTGCCCCACTAAAATTAAAAGGAGAAACATGGAACGATTTAAAAATATATTTGAAGGATTGCACCGGGCTTATGGTACATTCAAGGAAGAAGATCAGGACGAGAACGGCAAGAAAAAAGGGAAAGCTTACATCATTAAAGCTCCCGTTACAGACCAGCTTTGGGAAGATCATCTTTCTGGCAAAGCAAGCTTGGGAATTATTCCTATTCGTGATGACTCAAAGTGCAGGTGGGGTTGTATTGATATTGATTCTTACACTTTGGATCATAAACAAATTATTGACAAGCTAAATGAATTTAAAATACCACTTGTATGTTGCAGATCTAAAAGTGGTGGAGCACATCTATTCTTATTTCTTACAGACTTTGTTGAAGCTAAGAAGCTTCGTAACAAACTTGTCGAGTTAGCAGGTGAGCTAGGCTATGCTGATTGTGAAGTTTTTCCAAAACAAATTGAGATCCGTGCCGATAGAGGTGATACGGGAAACTTTCTTAATCTGCCTTATTTCGCTGGCGACGACAGTTTTCGTTACGCTTTTACTGATACAGGTCTTAGTTGCACATTGGATAATTTCTATTCAATCGTGGATAAAAAAGCTGTCGATCCAAAGAATTTATCTAAGATTAAAGTTGTTCGTAGCAACCAAAAGAAATTAGAGGAAGGACCACCATGCTTAGAAACATTAATGAACATGGGTATACCAGAAGGTGGCAGAGATAATGCTTTGTATCAATATGCTGTGTACGCAAAGAAAGCATATCCGGATGCATGGAAAGATAAAGTAAATGAATTTAATTCTAAACATATGGATAGGCCTCTTGGTTTTTCACAAGTGGAGAAAACAATAAAGCAACATGAGAAAACTGATTATCAATACAAATGCAAAGATCAACCAATGTGTGCAGTATGTAATGCACCTCTTTGCAAAGCAAGAAAATTTGGAATCGGAGATAACTATGATGTTATTATTTCTGATCTTACTAAGTTGGAATCTGACGAGTCTATGTGGTTCTTAAATGTAGATGGTAAGAGAATGTCATTGAACACAGAACAATTATTTGATCAACAAAAATTTAGAAGAGCGTGTATGGATTATCTAACCATACTACCTATGGCTATGAAAGCTAATGACTGGACTGTAAAGGTCAGAACATTATTAGAAAATGCAGAGATAATACCTGCTAAAGAACATTTTGATACAACAACCTTTGGTAAGTTTGATGAACACTTTAGTACTTTTATTTTTGAGCAGGGGGCAGGGCTCGAGATGGATGAAGTTATAACCGGGAAATGTTTTACAGAAGAAGGTAAGACTTATTTTAAAATGGTACATCTAGAATCTTATCTCAGTAAAAAAAGATTTACAGAAATGAAAACCATGCAGATCGTACAAAGACTACGAGACATGGAAGGTGGTTCTACATCAAGAAAAATATTAGGTAAGACAGAGAGACTATGGTTCGTTCCTCAAATACAAAGAGAAGAGAAATCTTTAAAAAGACCAGAGATAAATGATGCAGCACCTTTCTAAAAAATTTCCGTTAGATATACAAAAGATTAGCAAGGAAGAAACACGTTCGTACTTTGAAAATAAAACAACAACTATCTTTGGACCACCAGGTACAGGTAAGACTCACACTTTACTAAGCATTGTAGAAAAACATTTAGACGAAGGTTACCGGCCGGAAGAAATAGGTTACTTCGCTTACACTAAGAAAGCAGCTAACGAAGCAATTGACAGAGCTACAAGCAAATTTGAATATGAAGAAAAAGACTTTGAGTGGTTTAGAACTTTACACAGCATGGCTTTTAAACAATTAAATTTAACGACCAAAAGTGTTATGAAAGATAGGGACTACAAGGTTCTTGGCAAGACGTTACAGATAAAAGAATTTTTAAATGCAAACAATCAGATAGAAGATAACGGACAAAGTATGCAGAAAAATCCTTTTATGCGTATCATAGAGTTAGCAAGAAATAATATGGTAAACATAGATACACAATGGAGAAGATCTCAAGGCCATGTAGAAGGTGGTTTTGAAGAATTAGAAAGAATATTTGAAACATACATAAAGTACAAACAAGAACATGAGCTTTATGATTTTAATGACATGTTATTAGAATTAGTAAATGAGGGTGTTGTTCCCTCATTACCAGTCATCATAATAGATGAGGCTCAAGATTTAAGTATGCTTCAGTGGTACGCTGTAATTCTTTTAGCGAAAAGCACAAAACATATTTACATAGCCGGTGATGATGATCAAGCAATATTTAAATGGGCAGGTGCAATACCAGAAATGTTAATGCGTACACCTGGTAACAAAAAGGTTTTAAATCAATCATTTAGAATACCAAAACGAGTGTATGATGTAGCAGAATCAGTAGCAAATAAAATTAAAGTTAGAGTAAAAAAAGAATGGTCACCAACATCAAAGACAGGTGATGTATCACATTACTCTTCTATAGAATATGTTCCGTTTAATAAAGATGGTGAGTACTATGTTTTAGCACGAACTAAATATGTACTACAAAAAGTTGAAGAATATTTTAAACGAGAAGGAATAATTTACAATAGGTTTAATAAAAATAAATCTATATCAGAGAAAGTTTGTTACGCTATAAACTGTTGGAACAAGTTAGTTAATGGAGATACTATATCTTTAGGCGGGGCAAAGAATATGTACAAATACATACCAGGAGATGGTCCTATCAAAAGAGGATTTAAAACCTGGGACAAAGCTTTGGAAGATGACATTGTTGTTAGTTACAATGATTTAGTTAATAATCATGGGTTACGAGTTCCTAAAGATTTAGCTTGGAATGATGTATTAACGTTAATAAATGAAGATATTATCTTATATATTCGTAAATGTGAGAGAAGAGGTCAAGATATAAATGCTATACCTAAAATAAAAATACTTACAATTCATGGATCGAAGGGTGGCGAAGCTGACAATGTTGTGTTATTATCTGAATTATCTCGTAAATCACATACGAGTTTATTAAAAAATGGAGACGATGAGAGAAGAGTTTTTTATACAGGAATTACTAGAACTAAAAGAAATTTATTCTTGGTTCGCTCATCTAACGATTACGAATATTCAGAAATGTTTTTAAGACAAAACTTTGGATTAAATAGGATAGAACATGCCGACTGAAAGAAGTAAAAAATATCCAGGAGACTTAAACATTATAAGTTTAGGAGCAGGTGTACAATCATCAATGATGGCTCTTGCATTTAGTAGAGGGGAATACGAAGTTGTGCCAGGAGGTTCTGGTAAAATAGATTTTGCTATTTTTGCAGACACACAAAACGAAGGTGACGGTACATATGCATGGTTAGATTACTTAGAGAAACAATTAACTTTTCCAGTGATCCGGGTGACATGGGGCAATCTTCAGGAAGATGTAGAAAATTATATAGATAACGGTGTCTATAAAAGAGGAGCATCAATACCTTTTTTCTTAGTAGGATTAGATGGCAAGAAAGGTTTAGCCAACCGAAGATGTACATCCACATATAAAATAGAACAGATAGAACAAGGAATAAGACGAGAGTATGGTCTTAAAAAAGGACAGAGATGGCCTAAAGGTATGGTAGTTAATCAATACTTAGGTATCTCTTATGATGAAATATTTAGAATGAAAACATTTGAGAAAGCTTCTTATCGTTTTCACTACCCTCTTGTTAATAAAAAAGTAACAAGAATGGATTGTTTTAAATGGATGGAGGAAAGACAATATCCAAAACCTTCAAAGAGTGCATGTGTTTATTGTCCTTACCATGATAATAAATTTTGGAAAGAGATGAGAGATGAAAGACCTAAAGAATGGAAACAGTGTGTTGACTTTGATAAGAAAGTTAGGAACGCAGGACCTGCATTAGGTTTATCAAGAGCTAAAGAACTGTATATACATTCACAAAGAATACCTTTAGATCAAGTAAATTTAGATAAGGGTTCTGATCAACCAAGTCTATTTGGAGATATGGCTGATGAATGTGAAGGTATGTGTGGAGTATAGGAGAGAAAGATGACTAGAGAACAAGCTTTAAAAGACAGTGTAGATAAATGCAAAGATTTAGTTGGTTTTGAGATAAATCAAGTATCAACAGTAATGGTTAAAGGTTTACCAATAATAAAATTACAAATGAGAAGAGGAGTAGAATACCAAAATGTTTTAATTACCAGTAATCAAAAAGGAACTAAAGCCGGTTACATTAAATAACAAGGAGAAATATGGCTGAAATAGAATGGGTACCTCCTAGTGAGATACCAGAATTAGTATATGAAGCAGATGTAGTTGCTATTGATTTAGAAACACATGACCCAGATATAAAAACAAAAGGTCCTGGTTGGGCTACAAACAATGGTAAAGTTATTGGTGTTGCAATTGCAGCTAATGGTTGGAAAGGATATTTTCCTGTAGGTCATGAAAAAGGTCCTAACATTGATGAAAGAATATTTAAAAGAAATTTTAAAAAGATTTTAGATAAAGATAACATAAAAGTTTTTCATAACGCTATGTATGATGTTGGTTGGATGCGTCAGTGGGGACTAGAAGTTAAAGGAACTATTGTTGACACAATGATAGCGGCTCCTTTGATTGATGAGAATAGATTTAGATACTCATTAAATGAATTATCAAAAGATTATTTAAAAGAAAAAAAATATGAATCAGGTTTATATGAAGCTGCAGCTCAGTGGGGAACTGATGCCAAAGGTGAAATGCATAAATTACCTGCTATGATAGTAGGTCCTTACGCAGAAAAAGATGCAGAGCTTACTTTAAAATTATGGAACATATTTAAATTACAAATAAAAGAAGATGAACTTCAACAGGTGTTTGAGTTAGAAACTAAATTGTTTCCTGTTTTATTTGAAATGAAATCAAAGGGAGTGAGGGTAGATCTTGACAGAGCAGAAAGTATTAAGAAAAATTTTAAGAATACAGAGAAGAAGATACTTGATAAAATACTACAAGATACGGGTGTTGCAGTTGACATTTGGGCTGCGGCAAGTGTTGCGAAAGCTTTTGATGCGGTTGGTATAAGTTACAATAGAACTGCTAAGAGTAAACAACCTAAATTTGATAAAGGTTTTTTATCTAATCATCCTTCAGATTTAGCTCGTATGGTTGTAGAGGCTAGAGAGATAAACAAAGCCAGTACTACTTTTATTGATACTTTGTTAAAACATTCACATGAAGGTAGGATACATGCAGAGATACATCAGTTGCGTGGAGATAAAGGAGGAACCGTATCAGGTAGATTAAGTATGTCTAATCCTAACTTACAACAAATACCTGCAAGACATCCTATAATTGGACCTGCAATAAGAAGTTTATTTATTCCTGAAGAAGGAGAACAGTGGGGAGCTTTTGACTATTCACAACAGGAGCCACGGATCATTGTTCATCACGCAGTATTACATGATCTTCCTGGAGCAAAAGAAGTTGCTAATGCTTATATAAATGATCCTACTACAGACTTTCATCAAAAAGTTGCTGAGATGGCAAACATAGATCGTAAAAAAGCTAAGACAATTAATCTTGGTTTATCTTATGGCATGGGCCAGGGAAAGTTAGCTACGGAGCTTGGTCTTAATGAAGAAGAAGCTAAAGACTTGTTTAAAGAATATCACAGTAGTGTTCCTTTTATAAGACAACTTAAAAGTATGGCAACTCAACAAGCAAGTAGACGTGGGGAGAACAAAGGTTTTGTTAGAACAATTATGAAAAGAAAATGTCGTTTTAATTTATGGGAACCTGACACACCATTTAAAAAAAGAGAACCAGGAGATGTTATACAATTTAATCAACCTCTTCCAAAGCAACAGGCTCAAGATGAGTACGGTCCGGCTATACGAAGAGCTTTTACTTACACTGCTTTTAATAGAATAATACAAGGATCTGCTGCGGATCAAACCAAACAAGCAATGATAGATCTTCATGCAGAGGGAATAACCCCAATGATACAGATACATGATGAGATTGCTGTATCTGTTCGTGATCATCAAACAGCTAAGAAAATTGTAGATATTATGGAGAATGCATGTCAGCTTAAAGTACCTAGTAAAGTAGATGCCGAGTTAGGAAAGAACTGGGGAGACTCAATGTGAGTGTATCTATATCTAAAATTTTACAAGTATTAGATAATCCTGAAGCTTTACAAAACTGGAGAGAAAGAGTTGGTCATGAAGAAGCAGAAAGAATAAGTAAACGTTCTTCTACTGTAGGTACGGCTATGCATAAGTTTCTTGAGCATTGGATTGGTGATGACAAAGATTGTGTTGATCTAACAGAAGAAGGTATCTTAGGTAGAAAAATGGCACAGCAAGTCTATGACCATGCAATCAAACATAAGTTAGAAGATTGTTGGCATATGGAATCTAAATTAAAATTTGGAGATCACTATCATGGTAGACTAGATTTAGCTGGTATTTATTATCATCAACCTGTTGTTATAGATTTTAAACAATCAAACAAACCTAAAAGAAAAGAATGGTGTTGGAAGTATATGTGTCAGTTGGCAGCTTATGTGCTAGCACATAATAGCACATTCCCTAATAGACCTAAGATAAAAAAAGGTATTGTATTAATGTGTTCACAAAATCTACACTTACAAAAATTTGAGTTAGAAGGCCAAGAATTAATAAAAGCTTGGAATCATTTTAAAAGTGCGATACGCTTTTGCAAAGATAATGATATCTACGAAATCACACCAAAGCATTTCGATAAGATAAATATCTTTAGGAGCAAATTAGGATTGAGATGACAAAAGTTTTTTTATTAGTAGTAAGTTTGTGGGGATACAACGGAGACACTTGGGTGTACACAGGTAATCAAATGGTAATGAATGAACCAATGCCTAAAGAACAATGTGAAGAAATTGTATCTAGTTGGAAAAAGTTTGAGATGAATAAATACTTTAGATTTTCAATTGAATGCATTCAAGATTTTAAAAAAGATATTTGATAAAAATAATTTTATTTTGTATTACAATTTTAATATGTGTAGGTGCATTTATTTATTTTTCACCTTACCAAACGTTTATGCGTGACTGTCGTGTTGATGATTTTTTAGGTGGAGACATGAGTGATAAGTATTGTACATGGTTGTACAATGAATTTAGAAAAACCAAACCTATTACAGAGCTGTTTTACCTTAAATGCACGCTATAGTTGTTTTTTTATACACCAGAACAAAAACATAGTTTTCTGGTACAATCACCCTACCCACCCTTAAACTTTGCATTGTAGGGGTGTTTACGGGATAAAAATTTTTTTATTTAGACATCTTTTCAAGTTTTTTATTGATATTAATAACTTCGTTTTCAATTACAGCAATTCGTGTTTCTATTTTAGTAAAAATTTGTATTGCCGTCTCCATACGATCTAAATCTGTTTCCATAGCCGTAACTCTTTGACTTGTCATACCCCAAGTAGCACCTAAAGCAACAAAAACTCCTACGACCCAAACACTATCTTTAAAGGTGAAGTTCATCTTAAGTTAAATACTCCTCCGCCAGGATTGTCTATCATAAAATCTTCAAGAGACATGTCTCTATTTTCTCCTGCTAATTGATTGTACATTTTATTATTATCAGGATCTATTCCCATTTTGTAATTCATCCTATCAGGTATTCCTGAATATCCTGATACTTGATCTAAAATCATTTGTCTTTCATATGGATTTTTTCCAAATATTTCTAGTTTATCATTAAGACTAAATTGTTCATTAAACTCATCTATATAATCTTGTGTTGTTTTTTTAGGAGGAATTCTTCTATCAAAATCTTCAAAACTGTCTGTTTGACTTTGTCCTCCAAAGAAACCATCTAATCCTTGTTGCGCAACGTCCTCTACAGTTATTTGAGTAGAGTCTCTTTGTATTTGACCATCTCTGTTAATTGGATTAGTGGCACTAGCTGGAGTATCTAATAAAGGACTTATTCCTGAACCTGCAGAAGCGTTTAATCCTTTTAAATTGTTTAAGTAATTTCTAAACTCATCTACTTCTTCTGGTTTTTCTGTTATCGAACCGGATGTCATAAAGTTATCTTTAATAAATTCAAACCCTTGATCAATAACTCCTGTTGCAGCTCCTGTTGGTACTGCATTTAAAAAGTTAACTCCTGCATCTTTAGCTTTACCTAAAGCATTCATAATTAATCCACCGCCAGGAAACAATCCTCCTCCTGCAATGTTAGGACCCATGGTTTTTAAAAAATTAGTTACAGGAAATCTTTTAGCATAGGCCGCAGCTGCAGAAGGATTACTGTTAATAATACCTTGCATCTGTTGTTGATAAGCATTTGTTCCATCATCATATTGATTTATAATTGCTTGAGCTGCAGAGTTAGGTACACCATTAACTGTGTTTCTTTTTATAAAATCGTTAAACTTTGGGTTTACATTAACTGTGCCTGGTTGATTTTTTAAATTTTGATTATTATTAATTAAATTATTAATTTGATCATTAGCAATTTGATTACCAGTACCTGATGCTTCTAAATAACTATTATAGTTATTGTCATTAGAACTACTAGGACTAGCTGTTTTCTTACCTCCAAATAAATCACTAAAGAAACCCATTAGATTGCCCTTCTGTTATTCATAGCTATACCTTGCATCAACGGATCGTTACCTGCTAAAGCCAATCTAGAATTTTGATTTACTTTATTCATTACATTTAATCCTCCTGTATTACTAGGTTGTACCGGAGTTGTGTTTATTGTGCCAGGATTAATTTGTGGTACAGCATTAGGATCTACCTGTGGTTTAATTTCAGGAGTAGTAGGTATGCTATCAGTTCTCATACCTGGAGCAATAAATGTATTACTATCTCCATACTTACCTTTTAAATTTTCAATAAAATCTTCAGCGGATAAGTCAGTAATTTTTTTACTATCTTTTTCATACAGTTCCATAATAGTTGGATTATCATTAGCTCTGTTTTGTATATTATTAAATTCATTTTCTAATTCACTTGGTAGATCTGGATATTGTTGTAGTAAAGCCTGCAATCCTTCTGCAAATAAACGTCCTTGTTTAGCAGAACCTGCTGATCCTTTCATTGCTTTTCCCCATAAATCTATTGTAACGGGAGAGGACATAACATAACCTAATTTTCTTGCCATAATAATACCTGCAAGTGTTCCCATACTAGGAATAGCCCCACCAACCGAAGCTGCCCCGCCTGATACAGCAAGGGTAGGAACAATAGAATTAATAAATCCTCTAAACCCACCTAGTGTTGTCTTACGAGTTAAGAACTGTGATATGTTCATGTTTTTTGCATTAAAGAATATTTCTGCAGCATCAGCAAAAGCTACTAGTTTTCTTGCATCAGGAAGATTATCAGCACCTTCTCTTGCTAAAGCCATTCCTTTATCAAAAGCAGCAAACGGAGCACCTCCCGTCATTTTTTTACCTGCACCGGTAATACCTAATCGTTTTTTAAATACTTCAGCGTTAAAACTTAAATCATCAAATGATTTAAAGTAATCTACACTAACATCTTGAAAGCCTGGTGATCCTTTAGATTGAGTAAATGATGATTCAAAGGCATCTAATAGTTTACCTTTCATACCTTTAGCAAAAACTTCAGGACCTATAAAGTCATATAGTTTTTGTACCGCTTCAGGACTTTGCCAATCATTAAATACTCTTGAAAATAATTGATCTGATTCAATAGAACCAGGAAGTTTAGCTAATGCATTGTAAGCAAACTTTTCATCCATCCCTAATTTTTTCATAGCTGTAGAACCAAATAATACAGTCATATCAGAAAAAGCTTTGTCGGCTTCTTTCAAACTTTCAAATGCTTGATTGTATACACCTGGATTTAACTTAGTCATTTTACCAAAAGATGTTTCTAGTTCTCTACTTACAGCATATAAATCATCCATCATTCGGCCATAATTTTCTTTTTGTACAGGACCAAATAATATTTCGTTTAATGTCTGACGATGGTACAACCACTCTTCTCCACTCATTTTACCTGGACCTTTATTAGCTAGTACTTCTAATTTTTTATATGCAGGTGATGCCATTTTTTGACTTTCATCTAATAATTTACTGTAACGACCATAAGCTTCCCCTGCTAGGTTTCTAGCATTAGACCAATCAAATACAGGAGCATTACCTATTGCGTCAAAATACGTTTTATATTTAGAAGAAATATTTTGTATAATATCACTTGTTACTGCTTGTCTAACTTTAGATAAATCATGTCCAAGTTCAGCTGCATTTATAGAAGGACCAAAATTAAATAACTTATCTGCTTCTTTTATAAATGTTCTACGTTTTTCATCGAAACCTTTTTTAAACCCTGCACCTAAGAAAGGTAGTTTTGTAATAGCTCCAGGCATAGCTCTAACAAATCCATATCTACTTATGTCTGTTGTACCAGGAGTAATACCTGTTAAGCTTTGTATTTCTTCGGCTCTTTTTAATTCGTTCTTACCTACACCTCCAAGAACATTACGCCCAAATCCTTTTAGTAAAGCAACGCCAGGACGAAACATACCAAAAGCTGTACCCCATATTAAATCTCTTTTTGCTTCTTCTTTTAAATAGTCCATGGTCTCAGCTACATCAGGTCTATCAATACCTTGCTTCATTCCCATAAACTCACCTATCTCATTATAAGTAGGCGTATATAACATTCCTTTATCATTTAGATTATTTAACAATCCTTCATATCCAAGTAGTCCTGAAAGATAACCTACAGTTCCTCCAAGTATACCACCTGCAATTGTTCCTGCAGGTCCTGCGATTGATCCTGCCATAGCTCCAAGTCTAGCTCCACCTATTGTACCGCCAACCGAACCAGCAAAACTCATACCAAGTTTAGTCCATGGAAAAGGATTAGGTCTTTCTGGATTGTAACTATTAGTTCTAATAACGTTATCGGTAACTGCTTTAGGATTTATTTCATTTTCTGTATATCCTGCAGCTCCTACAAACAAATTTATTTTACGCATTATATCAGTTTGTTTTAAACCTGATTTCATTCCTTTAGATGTTATAGAAGCAATACCTTCTCTTACTTCAGGTAATTTTATTTTATGTCTTTTAGGATCGTACCTAGTAAAATTTTTCTTTGGTGATTCTTTTTCTGCTGCTTGTGTTTCTCCAAACATATTGGTTGGTAAACTTGATCCAGGGGGCAGGAATGTTGGTTGATCACCATCGGCAAAAGTTTCCACGACTTCTTCCATTTCAAATATCATAGGTTCTCTTTCAGTATACACAAATGGATTAGGATCTTCGTTGGAATTATATGTTAATCCTTGATTCTGTGCCTGTTCACCAGACTGTCTTAAATTAAATAATTCTTCTAACGTAAACATTATAGTATATCCTCTATTATTCCTGGAGGTAAAAATCCATCTAATTCATTAGATAAGTCTAGTCCGTTAATTGCTGATCCTGCACCAGAATAGTTATTATTAGTATTAATTGTTCCCGCTAAATTATATCCTCCATTAACAGCACTTCCGTCTCTTGATAAAGCATATCCATTTTCTTCTATTTGATTAGTAGAAAATACTTTTAATAGTTCTTGGTTGTATTCATTAACAAAAAAATCTAACAACGTATTGTATCTGTTCATAACTTTACGATCTGTATTAAAAAATCCATCTAGCTTAACTATTTTACCAGCAGACCTAATAACGTCTTTCAATAGTCTGTTAGATCCTTGAATATAACGAGCGTAAGAAAACGTCATGTTGGTTTGTAAAATTGGTAGTATAGATATATCAGATGAACTAAACATACCTACATCACTATACATTTGATTTACTTCTTCTTGTCCATTTAAATATTGTTCTTCACTAATATAACCTTCATCTAAGTTTTGTTTATTAACTGCTTGTAGTGCTTTGTAATTTGTATTGGCTTCATTAACTATTTGTGCATAATCTAAGTTAAGACCATACGCAGTGTTTAAAGCAATCAATTCTTTTTGTGCTTGACTTGGTGCTTCTGAAATAGCTGTTGCATAATTAGGATCAATACCCACCATTTTTTGAAATAATTGAGAACCTTCTGTCATTAAATCTTTAGACATTTTACCAAAGTTTCTAACTTCATAACTCATACCAAAAATGTTTTCTCCATTTTGATGATGTTTATCACCAATACTTAATACTTCCGATGCGGTGTTTGCTCCTTGCATAATAAAACTTAACATGTTTAATGATTCTTTTTTAGCACCATCATCACCACCTAAAGGTCCATCAAAAAATGTTTGCCCTGCTGCTGTATCTCCCGCTAACTTATCAGACAATCTAAAAATTGGTTTGCCTACCATGTTATCAGGAACTTTTTTACCATTAATTTCTCCAGGATATACCATACCCATATACATTTCAGCTTCTCCGGGACTAAGAATTGATTTATAAAATTCTACTTGACCATTTACTGTGCCTTTTGAGTCATATCCTATTGTTAATACATCTGCGTAAGCTGCAGGATTAGGATTAAATAATTCTCTTGCTTCTTTTTTTTCATCTCTATAAATTTCATAAGCTAAACCACCAATCTCACGAGCCTGTTTTTGTTTTTCCAAACTAAGAGCCATCATGGTATCTGTAACTGGTGTAAGAGCTTGACCTAATTCATCAAGAAATCTAGGCAACTTTCCTCTTCTATCCGATCTTGCTTTTAACAATTCAGTTCCAAACTTTAACATCATTAATTCTTTGGGAACTTCCATCTCCGGCATAATGCTTTCAAGCTCACCTCTTATTCTCTCTAAATGTTTGTTCTTAACTAATTCAGGATCTTCTCCCTCGTTACGTTGTCTTTCCTCAGTGACAATGTTTGCAGCATTATCTGCCGATGCTTTAGATAATTGAGTTTGAATTTGCATTTCTAAAGCTAATCTATCTGATTTTTGATGATCAGTTTCACCATTAGAATTAGTAGACCCGGCATTCATTGTAGTGGTAATTATTCCTACTGTTTCATCATCTGTTTCATATAAATTTTCACTACTGTATGATTGATCGATAACTCCGTCAGCTGCATTTTTATTATCTATACTACCTGTATTAGCTCCGGTTTCCGCTGTTACTGTACTTGAATTTTTATTTAAATCAGGATTAGCGCTGTTTTTACTTTGTATATTTTCATTAGTAGCTGCTAAAACTATATTATCATTAGGATCAGATACTACTTCATCTTTAAGATTTTGGTTTTGACTTACAGTGTTTTGATTTGTTTTAGCAGATAAAGCTGTATTAATATTTGTTAAAGTAATGTCATAAGCTGTAGCAAACTGATTAGAAATTGCATTTTTCTTTTGAAATTCTATCTTACCTTTTAAATCTAATAAAGCTTGTGTGCTCATAGTGTTAAGTTGTGACGAATTAGGTAATTGTGGCATGTTGGGACTAGCCATTTGATTAACATTATTTTGTTGAAAGTCCTGAATATTAAAATTTTTAAATCCTTCAGCAATTCTTGCACCTACATCAGGTAAAAAAGTTTGTTGATTAGGTCTAGCAACCTCAGGAACAATTCTTTGATTTATTCTAAAATCTTTTTCTTCCTGCGATAAAGAAGAATTAGGATTAATAAAAAAATTATTTACCATTAGAGTTTACCTAACGTACCTAAACCTCCGAGCAACGAAGCACCAGTTCCTAACATTTGTGAGAAAGGACTTCCAGGTTGTCCGTAAGATTGTTGATATTGGTATCCCATTGTAGATGGTGAACCACCTAATATATCTGACATAAAACCATACAACTGCATAGGTTGATTTTGTGCTTGTAAAACATTTGCTCTTTGACGATCTAGTTCTGCTTGAGCTCCTGATTGTTGTTGCTGTCCTAAACCCATCATTGTAGAGAATTGTTGTTGTCCCATACCTTGTGCCATTTGAGCTTGGTTTTGATATCCTTGATTTAATCCCATACCTAATGCACCAAGACCTTGAGCTCCTGCCATGCCTCTTTGTTGTTGATTTGTAAAAGCACCGTATGCTTGTCCCATTGCATTATTAAATTGATCTGTGTAAGCATCACGAATAGTACCCATTCTTGCTTCATCAATCATTCCTGATTGTATCTGTCCTCTTGAGCCACCAAAGACACCACCCATAGCTTGTTGTCCTGCTGCTTGGTTTTGTGCTAATTGTGATTGTTCATTTATTTTATCAGTAATGTTATCCATGTAAGGATTCATGTAATTCTGATAAGAACCTGGATCAAAAGTAGCTGCTGCTGATTGACTATATAAATCGCCGGCTTGCGCTCCGTATTTATCTAAAGCACCTAAACCTTGTGCCATTTCCGATGATCCGAGAGCATCGCCTGTTTTTGTAAACCCTGTTGATGGATCATAACTATAACCCATATTAGCATACGCCATTTTGTATGCTTGTTGTTGTGCTGGAGATAACCCTGCTAACTCAAAATCAGGAAGGGGCTGTGCTCCTCCTACATAATCTTGTACGTTTTCAATAAGGTTTGTGTAACCTTCTTGTATATACTCAGGAGGTAAATTTTGAATAATTTGTGTTTCAGCCATACATTACGCTCCCATCTTCTGCACCTTTAAAATTGTAACCCATATCTTGTGCCATAGGTTTAGTTTGTTTTCTTAAAGCATCCATCATATCATGTCCTTTTTTCGTGTCTCCTCCACCCATAGCATACAATGCATACTCTGGTATAATATGTTCATTATTACTTACCAACATATCACTTGTTTGTCCTGTGTTTTGATCAACTATTTTTCCTGGTATAACATCTTCCCGGCCGGTGCCAGGGCCCATGATTTTTCCACCTTGGTCAAATGCTGCTAAACCACCGTTAGCTTTTTTGTTTTTATAAAATTCTTCTACTTCTTGTACATATTTAAATAATTCTTCTTGATATGTAGTGCCATTACTATCTGCTTTTCGTTGTATAAACTCAATTAGTTTAGGATCATCATAATAGAATTCTCCGTTACCAAATGTTTTACCTTCATCAGAAGGACTACTATAAAATGCTTCTTGATTATCTGTCATATCTACTTTAGTAGCTCCGTCTTTAACTGCTTGTTCTTGACCTTTTGTTAAATCTAATTGATCACTTGAATTACCTGTTCCTAATTCTTTCATTGCTTCTGCTGCACCCATCATTAATACTTCTTTAGCAGCACCTACTCCTTGATCCATGCCTTCACCTTCGCCTGTATCAACATATTGTTCAAGATCTTGTATTCCCATACCATCTGCTGCTTCTAAAACAGATAGTGGTGTTTTAGATGGATCGTTTAATAAAAACTGTCCGGGTACATCCATTTTTTGTGCCATTGATCCACCAGCTGAATAACCACGAGGAATGCCACCTTCTTTTAATGCACCTATTGATTGTAAGTATCCATAAATAGATGACGATGGTATTTGTGTTATACCTTGATAGTAATCTTGAAATCTTTTGTTTATATTTTTAAGGGGATCGTTATCCGGATCGTATTTATATTCTTTTGGAATTTCATCTTCAGGAATTGGTTCTTCATCAAATGCTCCGAGTCCATAAGCAAGTGCTGTACCTCCAAGAGCTGCCGGCAAATAACGATACATGCTACCTGGTGCTAATGCTTTACCTGTTAATGGATTGTTTTCCATTGTTAAAGCATCTTTAAATCTTGACATAGCTGTTTCGCCTTTAAGAGTTTCTCCTGGAATAAAACGATCAACAGGTATTCCATCTGTTCCTCCTGGAATTATAGAACCTGTTAATTGATCAGGAGATCTAGCCATTAACAAATCACCAAGACCTTTGTTCATTGGGTTAAAGAAACCACCTGTACCAGCATTTTCAATGCCAAACATTTTGTTAGTAAGTCCTGTATTAAATAATCGGTTTTGACCACCATACATGGTTCCTGAACCGAAACCGCCAAGACCGCCTAGAACGGCGCCTTTCACACTTCCTGTACCTAATCCTCCACCAAGAGCTCCTATGCCTGCTGCCATAAGGGGAGTAGCCCCAAACATACCCGCAACAACACCAGCGTATGGTGCTACTTTTTTTGCGACTCCTTTGATCTTTTTAACTAGATTCTTAAACATATCTCCTATTGCAATTATGAATTGTACTGTTTTGAGCAAGGAGGCTAGACTTGTGCATTATGCCTATTTAATCATACAATTATAGTCAAAATATTGGTATAACACAAGAGCAATAATGTCTAGTACAGAAAAGTTCGATATTACCAAATGTCCAATGGTTCGAATAACTTGGCTTGATGCCAGGGATCAGGAGACAGGATGGTTGTCTATTAAAGAAATACAAGAAGCTCCTTTAGCTGTGTGTCAAGAAGTAGGTTGGATGGTAGTAGATAACATAGAAAAAGTTGTCATTATGCGTTCATGGTGTACAGACAAAGATGACAATCATGGAGGTGGAGCTATTGCTATACCTAAAGGTTGGGTAACAAAAATAGAATACTTGGAGGTTAGTTATGGAAAAGGAAACTATCATTAATAAAAAAATATCATGGTAGAGTTAGTATTACTTATAATAATTTTATTAGTAGTTATATTTATTGCCTTTATGGTAGGGGTACAAGGACAACAAATTCACGATTTGTTAAAAAAGAAATAATGTCAAGAAAACAATTTTAAAAGTTTTCTTGCAAATAATATTTCAAAAAAGTAATGTGGTTCTTACCCCAAAAATTTAAATAAGGAGATATTATGACACAAGAAGAAGCATCTGCATCAATAGCATTTTTAGCAGACAAACTAGCCAACTACCACAGCAGACTTATTAGCGTGGAAAGAGAATTTAAAAAACATTTAACAGGCTGTAAATGTCATAATGAAAAGTCAGAACAAACAATAATGTCTAATGAACCAGAAGAATGCGAAATGTGCGGTGCTTAATCGTACTTTACTTCGCCTCTAAAATCTGGCAACTGTTGAACTTTAATTTCTACGTTTTGTTCTATATGATTTTCTTGAGTATTTGTAGTAGGGTCAGCTACATCTTTTTTAGCTTCTTCAGGTGATTTATATTCTTTACCAGTTAATTTGTTTTTAACTTCTATAAAAACTTCAGGTTGTAATATAGGTATTTCTTTACCATTAACAATTTGAACACCAATTTGTTTAGATTCTTGTACTTTTTTAAATGTCATGACAATGCAATCTCCATTAAACTTACTAAAATAGTTACACCGTTTCCTGTAATATTTATCTTATCAAGTTTTTCTAATACAATAGGTTGAGATAATACTTCTTGAGCAGCTTCTGCTGCAAGAGAATCTTTATATAAATTTATAGATAAATTAGTATTACTATTATCAACCATAAGTACTGTTGTAGTAACCGCTCCTCCTGTAGGATTAGAAATTCTTATACTTTTTACTAAAGCTGTAGTAGGAAAAACAGGAGGCACTGCTCCTTCATTTCCTTCAGGAACTGTATAAACAGATTGTAAACTGCCTGAACCTGTTTTAGAAAAACTTAAAAATTTATCAGCCAATGAACCAGCTCCTTGCTGTAGAAGTATCTTTTAAATCTTCTTGATAACCAAAGTTTAATTGATTTATCATTTGTTCTAGTAATCTAATAAGAACATCAAACTGAGTTCTATCATATTCTATAGTTGCATTAGGTAATCTTGTTGTAGATATTTTAGCCATTAAGTTCCTACTTTCTTCTGAGCTATTTTATGTGACTCACTAAAAGTTTTACCGTTTTTCATTGCTTTTTTCATCATATTCATATGCTTTGTACTATGATGTTTGCTATGTTTTTTTAAAGTATCTTTTTGTCTTTGTGTTAATTCTTTTTTCATTATCTACCTCCATCTGGTTGAACATCAAGACGTAAAGTTCCAAATCTCCAATTATCTCCAATAGCATCACTTTCTATTTTTAATTGTCCTTGTCTGCCTCGACCTCTTATATCAAATTTAGTTGTAGTTGTCGATACAGTGGATGTTTTAACAATAGATGTACTTGAAGAAGGATAAGTTTTAAATGTTAAAGATACGTCTACCGAACCTGCTAAGTTTTGAAAATCAGGTATACCTCTACCAATATGTAAAAGCTGTTGACCATCTTGTATATCAAAATCACCTGACGTAACAAAAGCTGTCATTGCTTGGCCATCTGCATCAAATCCAGATTCTTGTATATAAAATGTAGAAGCTCCTGGAGTTAATCCTAATACACTAGGAGTTGTAGCCGTAGCTGTAGTAAAATATTCTGTGGCATAAGGATTTTCATATACTCCATAATCAACCCATGCTGTTCTTGCCATACTTCCTATAGACCAAGAACCTTCTAAATAATTAAGAGTAACATACCTATCTATTTGTTGAGCATTAAGACTACAATAAAACCATGTTATTTCATTTTTTTCTGAATTAAGACCGCAAAATGTTTCTGGTTGAGTGGTAATATTAAAATCCCCAAATACATAATCTTGAACACTACAAGGTAATTTTTTAACTGCACCATCAAACATATAGAAAGAATTTTGAGACATCCAATAAGTAATACCATTAACATCTTTAACACAATGATTTGATACTGCTCCGCAGTTGGCTCCTACTTGATTTAATGAAAATGTAAAAGGTGGTCCTACAAATTGTAGTGCATGTAAAGATGTATCTGTCCATACTAATATTGCTCCCCTAGATCTTGCTGCTGCCATAATTTTAGAACCATCTTGAATTCTAAATGATCCTGCTGTGTTTGTTGCGGTTGGAACCCATGTTTGAAAATCTTCTTGAGAAGAAAAACGTAAGAATAAAGGATCTGCACTAGAAGAAGTTCCAATAATTGTTTCAGTACCAAATAATAATACATGTCTATCAACAGGGGATACTAAATTAAATCTAGAGTTTGTTGGAGCCTGTGTAACTATAGCAGCTGGAGTACCAAACCCAACAGAAGTGTTCCATCTAAATGTTCCGCCTTCACTAACTGTAGCTAACAAATCTTCACCAAAATTATCAAAAGACCATTGTCTGCCATCAATTTTAACAGTAGATGTTGAACGAGGTGTGTTCCATGTTCCTGTATTCCAAGCTCCTGTTCCCCATCCATAACCATAAGCTGATTCTGATAAACCAATACTTATGTCATATTTTGCTATAACATTTGAACCTCCACCAGTAGCAGACGCATTTGCTGTAGATCCTGTATAGGTTATTGTATAACTATTAGCATTAATGTAAGTTGATATTTCAAACTCTTTGTTCATATCTAAACCTGCTATAGCAGTAGCTCCACTAAATTTTACAAAATCTCCTGATAAACCTCCATGACTACTATCTGTAACAGTAATAGTTGCACTACCACTAGTAGTTGTAAAAGGGTTAGTTAAACTTCCACTTGTTCTTCTAATAGGAGTAACATCATATGCTGCACCTTCTGAATAAACATACAATTTTCTATCTGTGCCAAGGGCCATGTATCTTACTCCATTAAGATCAGACCACGCATGCATGTCTCTTACAACTCCTATTAAAGTTTGTTGAATTAATTTAACCCAACCACCAATCTTTTCTGGTAATCCATATCTAAAACGTACTAAATCTGAATCAGTCCAACGACCTTCTGCACCATATTCAGTGTTTTGTTTATCTATTCCTGGAGCAAATTCTATTTTTGTAAGTGGCATTATGCAATCCTCAAAAATCTATAAAACATTTCACCAGCACCACCAGTATTACCAGCAGCTTCTTTTCCTCCACCGCCAGCACCAGAACCAAAATTTCCTACACCTCCCGTGCTACCACTGCCTCCACCAGCTCCACCAGCTACATTTCCGTTATAAGAGTTACCTCCCGCAGCGCCTGCAATATTACAGTTATCCCCATTACATAAAGGCTGTTTACTAGGTCCGCCTGAAGGTAATCCTTCCGCACCATTACCTCCAGAGTTAAAACTTCCTGCACGGCCGGTATTAAAACTTGTAATGTTATCACCATCTACTGTAGTACCTGTAGATAATGAAGTTCCTATTGTAGCAGTTCCTGCTGATCCAGAAGTTTGAATAGCTGTAGGTCCTTGAACACCTCCTCCTGAAAATGAGGATCCTCCACCTCCTGCTAAAGAAAATATTGCATTAGTACTTGATCCACTTAAACTTGTTACTGTTCCTGGGTTGGCTGCACCGGTGTAATTAAAACCAGAATTTGCACCATTAGCTCCTCCTGTTCCTACAATTGCTGTAAGAGTTTCTCCTCCTGTAACTGTAAATACTTTATCAGAAATATAACCTCCTGATCCTCCGCCACGTCCTCCTTGTTCACCGTCAGGACCTTTATCATAACCAAGACCATTCATAGATCCTCCTCCACCACCAACTGCTTGCTGTATGTGAATAGCGTTAGCATTGGCAGGAACAGCAAAATTTGTTGTACCTGAACCTGCTTCTGTAAAACTTGTAGGTGTATCAAATAAAGTAAAGACTGTTCTCCATACACCACCGTCTTTTATATAAGTATTAACAATTGTTTTGTTTGTAAATGAAGTAGCATCTCTCACATAAAGTTGTGAGCCAGCACTAGAGCTTATCTCACGAAAAGTACCACCATCTTTAACATAAATTGGCATAAGAAATTATGTATATTTGTACCAAATATCTCCATCAGATCCACCACTTGGGCCAGATGCACTTACGGTTCTGTTTCCATTAACATTTGTACCTGCTGTTGCAGAAACAAAACTTTGTACGTCACTACCAATGGCAACGCCTAAATTTGTTCTTGATGTCCCTGCCGCAGCAACATCACTAAGATTGCTTGCTTCTTGAAGAACACCAACAATACCAGTTCCAGAAAATTTATATTTAATAGATTCATAAGTAGGCATATTATTTCTCCGTTAATTTCCAACCATATGTAGCTCCTGCATATACTAAAGAAAATGCAGCATCTTCAGTAGCTACGGTTAAATCTGTTGTTTGTCCATTTATTTTATTACCATTTCTTGCAACAGTTAAATTGTTTGTATCAAAAGTACTAGCTAAATCTATAATACGAATTTCATCTCCTGATATTGGAGAAGCTGGTAAAGTAATTGTAATTACTTGAGATGAAGTATTAACAAAAATTTTATCCCCAGGAAATGATGTATAGTTTCCTGTTTTTGTTACCCAGTCTGTTCCTGATGTTTGAAGAACAAACCAGTTAGTTCCATCAGTTGCTAAGAATACACTAGTGCTAGGTTGAATAACATAAGTATTACCTGATGATCCTAATCTAGCAGTAATAGTAAAAGAAGAATTGTTGTTTCTTAAAAAATAAGTTTTTTGAGTAGCTAAAAATTGAATAATAAAATTTGAAGTGTGTCCTGTAAATATAATAGCTGCTTGTCTTGATTCATTGTCAGCTTGTGTAGCACTAATACTTTGAGCCGATGTTAATACATAAGGACTAGAAGCAGATGATAAATTCTTTGTGTAAACTCCTGCAATAGAAAATTCTAATCCATATTGTAAATTGTTATTAGTAGTATTACCCCAAGCATTAGATTGCTCTCCTGAACCTATAAGTTCTAAATTTAATAATGCCGAATAAGTTGATGCCATAATTTTCCTATGCTGCGTCCTGCCAGGTTATTGTATCAGAATCATCTACCTCTGTCCATGTTGAAGTTTCTGAATCATTTACTTCATTCCAAGTAGATGTTTCTGAGTCATCTACTTCTGCCCATGCAAAAACAGCAGTAGAATTAGATAAAGCTATCGCAGTTGGTAATCCTGTAACAACTGGAGTAGAGTCTTGTATTAAAGTAACACTAGCTAAAGCACTTGATATAATATTACCGGTTGGTAAAGCTGTTGAGTTAGCTACTACAGAAACATTTCCTGTTGTTAAAGTGCCAATACTTTGACCGGTAACTTCAATTTCCCCAGTAGCTTCTACTGTAACATCAGATATAAATGTTTGAACAATGTTAGTTGTGACAGGGGCCAGGGTTACTGCGTCAACAGTAGATGTTCCTGTAGTAAGACCACCAATACTTTGACCAGTAACAGATACATTGGCATCAGCTGTAACAGATACATCATTTATAAATATATCTAAGTCTGGTTCGGAAGAAGCATCAATAGAAACTTGACCACCTGCTGTAACCCCATAAGGTCCAAGTGAAATTGAACCAATGTCTTGTCCTGATACTTGAACAATAGGATTAGATATAATATTAAGAGTTACATTAGCAACGGTAGAATTTATATTTTCACCAGATACTGAAACAATGGTATCTGCAATTACAGATTCAGTTCCTTGTACTATGTTAAGGGGATTACCACTAACGGCTATAGTTTGATTCCATGAAGCAACAACTGTTCCAGTTGTAAGACTACCAATGTCTTGTCCTGTAACAACCGCTACCGCATCTTGTTTACCAAGGGACGATATCGGACCTTCCGCAAATGCTAGGATCCCTAACGTCATACGCTATCTCGCTGTTGTGGGAACGCCGTCCGAGGTCGTAAAAGGATTTGAAGCGAAAGCCAGATATACGTATGTTGAACCATCAGCATTAGTTGCAGTATTATTTTGTCTTTGTTTAAAACCATTTGATAAAATATCAATACTTCTAGTTTCTTCTGCACTAGGTTCATTTGGTGTAAGGCTTTTATCAGTTTGGTTATATCCATCTCTTTTATGATCCCACAAAACCCAATCTTGAGAATCATTAATTCTTTTAACTATAATAAAAGCTGGCTTGAATCCTGTATAAGTAAATGTTCCATCTGTACTACCATTACCTATATATTTACCAAACTTGCTGTAGCCTTGTACACCTGCAAAACAGTAACATATAAAATCTTGGTTCTGTAAAAGAATGTTATTCCAGTCCATATTAAAAATTGTACTGGTAAAAGCAGGTTCATAAAAAGTATATCTAGCACCTGCAGTGGAAGTAGCATCTGCTAAATTTAATCGTAAATATATATTACTACCACCCATATCTTTGTGATAAATATACCAGTCAGCTGAAGCACTAGAACATTTTGTTATAATACATTCAGGTTTTACTCCTAAACCGTGACCAAGATTGTATCTTCCATTACCTTGATCAAAAGGTGCATTAAATTTTACTATACTAAAACCAGCAGTTTGATTTGCTTGAACAGTCGTATTATATCCATTTGTCGCTCCATCGGTGTTAGTAACAGTAGTTCCGCCGTTTGCTTTCCATTGCCAAGATGCATATGGTACATTGTTTCTATTAACTTGTGCATCACTACCGATAGTAATTCCATTTGACAAAAATGCTTGTAAAGATTGTGCAGCAGTGCCTTGAGCATTTGTATTATTTGAAAATAAACTTTTTGTTGCACCTCTTGTAGTGTCTGTTAAATCGTGCCAATCATTACCTCCAGTTCTATTTTTTATCCAAACAAAATCTGGTTGTAGATTAGAATTACCAGTGTTATTTATGTTTGTTGAACTCGTTGCATTCCCTGTATATATGGTTGTTTGAAAATGTGCTGATGGGTCGTTAATTGTTGTATATACTGCCATGTTATCCTCCGTACAATGCTAGGTTCTTAGTACATAACGCATAATACCCTGATGGTGGTGCGTATTCAAAGCTTCCATATCCATTTGGGTCTGCATTACCTGAAGCTATTGTAAAAGGTGAATTACCAAAATTAAATTGTATAACTGAATTATTATAAGAAGAAACTGCTGGTACATAAGCACCTTCTGCGGCAGTCCAAGTTTGTGCGGCTCCAGTTTTAGAAGCTCCACTTGCTGGATTTCCTGAATCTTGAAATGTTCCATTTTTAGAAAAGTAAACAGCAAAATTTTCCATATCTAAAGCAACGCCAATAATATCGTTTGTACTCCACGCTCCTCCATAACTACTAGTACTGTTATTTTTATATCTAGAACCGTCTGGTTTATATGAACATCCACCAGTAAAAAATCCTGATTCAGCATTGCCTCCTCCGTCTTTTGGTTGTCTACTTAAATTAACTGGGTACACTCCTATGTTTGGATAATTACCAGAAGATGAAGAAGCAGCAGTAACAAACTTTCCTTCCCAATACCATTTACCACCTAGGGGTGCTTGCGTTGCATCAGAATTACCATTATTACTTGCTGTATTTCCTGTAGCTACTAAATTACCTTTACTTAATGAGGTGAAACTGCTGTTAGCTATAGGATTCCAAGTAACAAAATTATTTTGACAAGTATCTGCTGTACTAGGATTTGTACCTAATCCTGCTGAAGTCATGTGATTACCATTACCAGAACTGTCCGCACCAAAACCACTTGCATTAGCGGTAGTTCCTGTTTTTGAAAAGTCTAATTTAAATCCTTGAGATCCATATGTAACAGAAGGCTGACTATTAGGTACCCAAATACCATTTGCATTTGTTGACCCAAAACTTGTTGGAGCTAAAGATTGACCTTGACAATATATTGCTTGAGTTATGTACCCATCAAAACCTTCACCATATGTAGGACTGGCTGTTGTACCTGTTGCTCTAGCTCCTACTAATTGATAAGCACCTGATGATCCTAAACAATTATAATCGTGATTTTGACTAGGATAAGTTGCTCCTCCAGCTACGCTAGTAATTTGTTCTCCATTTACATATAATCTAATTCTATCTGTGTTGGTTGATTGAGTAGTGTCTATTCTAGCAACAATGTGATACCAAGCAGAAGAATCACGAAATTTTGCATTTGTTTTAATAAATCCATTATTACCATCCCATGTAACAATTTCAAGTTCACTATCATTTGTAAATCTCATACCTAACCAATCAGTGCTACCACTAAATGAACCTGGGCCATAGTTATTCCAAAACCATTGTTGCCCACCACTAACGACTTTAGTATTACCTCGTTTTACCCAAAAGCTAAAAGTTCCTATTCTTTTATCTCCTGTTCCTATTTGTCTATAACAATATGTTGGCATTATTGATCAAACCTTCCTGAAGTAGTTATTGCAAAACTTGATGTTAGTGAAAAAGCACGGTCCGCTGTTTGCCCTTGTGCATCGGTAGCACGAAGAGTAAAGTTATACGTTGTTGGAGTCGTAGACGATCCACCAAAATCACTTGTAGTTATAGCACCTGTATTTGAGTTTAGCGAGCAGTTTGCTTGCGATCCATTTGTTAAAACATTTGTTGTTTCTGAAAAAGTAACAGTGTCTCCAGTAGCAGCAACCGTAGCTACAGCACCTGAAAAGTTTCCTGCAATAGTTCCAAGAGAACCAGACCCTGTAGACCAAACAGGATCATCTGATACGGTAAGTAAAGCAGCAGAAGATCTTACTGCATTACCATCATTATTTTCTATACGAATATAATAAGTTCCGTCTGTTGGTAAAGTAAAGTTAGCTGTAATAGATGTAGCACTAGTGAAAGCAACAGTATTAGCTACTATAATAGCGCCTGTTGTTGAGATTGCATCAACAGTTGGAATAGATACAAAGTTAGTTCCTGTTATAACAACATTATT